>Ga0070658_10000072_pt1 | contig 97127 bp, 79 predicted proteins | sample KBSC13metaG_FD_64664 | JGI IMG/M metagenome (GOLD analysis project Ga0070658, IMG submission 64664) | Corn rhizosphere microbial communities from Kellogg Biological Station, Michigan, USA - KBS C1-3 metaG | ecosystem: Host-associated > Plants > Roots > Rhizosphere > Soil ...
AGTATGCAGGCGAAAGCGGTGGTGGCGGTGGAGCGGGGGCGCGTGGCGTTCGAGACCGTGACGGTTCCCGAGCCGGGAAAAGAGGATGTGGTGGTGCGGCTGACCCACTCCTGGATCAGCAACGGCACGGAAGGCTCGTTTGTGCGGGGGGAGCGGATCGGAGGCGACACGCCGCGCGCCGAGACCGACCCGCTGCCCTTTCCCCATGTGCCCGGCTATCAGAAGGTCGGCATCGTGGAGAGCATCGGCGCGGATGTGTCGCATGTTGCGGTCGGAGAGCGCGTCTTCGCGACGGTCTCGAATGTGCAGGGGATGTTCTATCCGTCCGGCGGGCACGTCTCTCCCGCTGTCACCCATAAGTCGCAGGTGTGGAAACTGCCGCCCGATGTCGATCGGGTCGCCGCGAGCGGGCTGGTCCTGACCCAGGTCGGCTATAATGTCGGCCAGTGTCCTGCCCTGAAGCCGGGAGACGCCGCGGTCGTGATTGGGGACGGCATGGTGGGTCAGTGGGCAGCGCAGACCCTGAAGCATCGGGGCGCGCGCGTGCTGATGCTTGGCAAACACGCGGAGCGACTCCGACTGTTCGAGGCCGGACCGGAAGATCGACGTGTGAATATTCAGGATACGGATGTCGTTGAGAGTGTGCGGGACTGGGCAGGACGAAGCGTGCAGGTCGTCGCGGACACGGTCGGTTCGATGCCCACGGTGCTCTCGCTTTTTCCGCTGATGCGCCGGTTCAGCCAGTTCGTCTCGGCCGGTTTCTACGGCCATGCCGGCAAGATCGATGTCCAGAAGATGCGCGACTACGAGATGACGCTCTGGACGCCGGCCGGATGGACGGGAGAGCGGATGGATCGCACGCTCGAACTCCTGCAGCAGGGGGTTCTCCAGACCCTGCCTCTCATCACCCACCATTTTCCCGTCGCGCAGGCGGCGGAAGCCTTCGACCTCATTCTCTCGCGACGCGCACCGGTGCTGGGCGTGATCCTGGACTGGGAGGAAGTATAGTGAAAATTCTACAGATCGGCGCGTATGCGGAGTTTGTCATCCTCGATGTGCCTGTCCCGGAGCCGGGGCCGGGTGAGGTGTTGCTGCGCGTAGAGGCGGTGACGACCTGCCCGCAGTGGGATCTCCATCTGCGCCACAACGAACCGATGTTTTTGGGGCATCGATTCCACTACCCCTACACGCCGGGCCAGCCCGGCCACGAGGCGACCGGCACGATCGCCGCCCTGGGAGAAGGCGTGACCGGCCTGACGGTCGGGCAACGCGTAAGCGCCTGGCGGGATACAGGCCACGGCCGTCAGGGCTGCTACGCGCAGTTCGTCGCCTTGAACGCCGAGAGCGTCATTCCCGTTCCTGCCGAACTGCCCTACGCCGCGACCGCCTCCGTCGAACTCGCGATGTGTGTCGGCGCGACCTTCCTGATGCTGCGCGACATGAACGTTCTGGCCGGTCAGAAGATCGGCATCACCGGCCTGGGGCCGGCAGGTCTGATTGCCGCCCAGATGGCCCGCGCAGAACAGGCGACATCCGTCGTCGGGTTCGATCTGTCGGACGATCGCTGCCGCTATGCCGTCGCCCACGGCCTTGTAGACGCCGCCTACGACCCTCGCTCTGCCCCCGAAGACCTTTTTCCCGCCCGCCCCAAACCTGCCGTCCTCTACTGCGGAATCGACTGCGTCGGCGCAAAACGTTCGGTCGAATGGCTCATGGACCATGTCCATAACACCGTCGCCCTCTTCGGAGTCCAGCGCGAAGACTACACCTTCTCCACCCGCCACTACCACCCGATGCTGCGCCTCTGCGGCTATCCCGGCCACAGCCGCGCCGCCGCCGAATACGCTGTCGGCCTCATCACCGCCGGCAAACTCGACCTGACGCCCCTCGTCACCCACACCCTCCCCCTCGAACGCTACAACGAAGGCATCGACCTCCTCGAAAACCAGGAGGCCATCAAAGTCTGCTTCACCCCCTGGAGTGAGTCTGTTTCTTGACAACGGAGAAGTCGAGCGGGTAGAATCCGACCCTCAATCAAACACTCACAACCTACCTTTCATGATTAATTTCAAGGAGAATCTGCCCCAGTCGGCAGGCGCCCGGTAGGCCATTGGCGGCCATACAAACATGATTAACACTTACATCCTTTCTGATCTGACGCCGGAAGAGCTGAACCGCATCAAGAAGCGCTCGGAAACCGACATCCAGGGTGCGCTGGCGCTTGCGGCAGAGGTGATCGGCGAGATCAAGACGCAGGGCGATGCCGCCGTCGTCAAATATGCCCGGAAGTTCGACTATGCGGGCGCGACAGCCGGGACGCTGAAGGTGACTCCGGAAGAGTTCGACACGGGGCGCGCGACGCTGGATCCGAAGCTGAAACTGGCGGTCGAGACGGCCCATGCAAACATTCTGCGCTTTCATGAGCGGCAGATGCCGGAAGAGATGTGGATGACGGAACTCGGTCCCGGCATCCTCGCGGGCGAGAAGATCACGCCGATCGTCAGCGCCGGCCTGTATGTGCCACGCGGCAAAGGGTCGTTTCCCTCGGTCATGCTGATGCTGTCGATCCCGGCGATGGTGGCGAAGGTGGAGAAGGTCATCGTCTGCACGCCTCCCGGCGACGACGGCACGATCGATGCGGCGTCGCTCTACGCGGCGGAGTTGTGTGGGGTGCGGGATGTCTTCAAACTCGGAGGCATCCAGGCGATCGCGGCAATGGCTATCGGCACCGATACCGTCCCTAAGATCACCAAAATCCTGGGTCCCGGCAACACCTATGTGACCGCCGCGAAGAGACTTCTCTTCGGCACGGTGGATGTGGGACTGCCTGCTGGCCCCAGCGAAGCCATCATCCTCGCCGACGAACATACCGATCCGGGACTGGCGGCGCTGGATCTGCTGATCGAAGCCGAACACGGTCCCGATTCCGCCGCGCTCCTCGTCACCCACAGCGCGCGGGTAGCCGAAGGCGCAAAGGCAGCCATCGCCGGGTACCTGGAAGAGCTGCCGGAACAACGGCGCAAGTTCTGCGAGACGGTCCTCTCCGGTTACGGAGGCATTATGCTGACCTCCAGCCTGGAGGAGTCCTTCGCCTTCATCAACGACTACGCCCCCGAACATCTGGAGATCCTGGTCGAAGACCCGCTGGGGGCGCTCGGCAAGATCAAAAATGCGGGCGAGATCCTGCTCGGCAAGCACACGCCCATCTCGATCGCCAACTACTGCCTCGGCCTGAACGCCATCCTGCCGACCGGCGCTTTCGCAAAGTCCTACTCTTCGGTCTCGGTCTTCGACTTCCTCAAGCGCGCCGGGGTCGGTTACCTTACCCGTGAGGGCTTCGACAGCCTGAAAGAGACGACCGTAGTGCTGGCGGAGTACGAGGGTTTCGCCACCCACGCGATGGCCGTACAGAAACGGGAACAGTTCCTCAACCCGAAGACAGACGCCTGATCTGTCCCTAATGTACTTCCACCCAACATGCGGGGTATTAGGCAAGGTGCCCGCGAAGGAAATCCTTCACGCGGAAGTGAAGGATTTGGGGTGCCGCACAGCGGCTTCCTATTTCACTCGGCCGAAGGCCCTAGCGAAGGACTTCAGTCCATTGCGTAACCACAAGAGGCGCTGTGGAAGTGCGCTATTTTGTATTCTGTGAGCGCCGCAACCACCGTCACCTATGCGGACGCCGCTCTTTAGAAAGATCGAACCTTTGGCCACTACTACCGGAATCGTTATCAACGAAGTCTCGCCGCAACGGGTGACCCTTTCGCGCACCACGCTTGAGTCTCGACTGACTCTCACCATCGAGGATGCACCGCGCCGCGCCTACGCGATCCAGACCGGCATCAAGTTCTTCAACCATATGCTGGTGGGCATCGCCTCCCGTGCCTGCATCAACATCGATGTCACCTACGAGCAGACCGAGGCAGAGGTCCTGGACCATGTCATCGTGGAGGACACCGGGCTGACCCTGGGGCGTGCCGTGCGCGAGATGCTGGATGCGCGCCGCGCAACAGGCGTCAACGAGCGCGGCAGCTACACGGTCGCCTTCGACGAAGCGCTGGTGAACGTGGTGCTGGCGTTCGACGGACGGGCCTATACCTTCGTGAAGGGCGATGTGCCGGGCGCTAAAATGGAGCATGTCGAGGATATGCTCAGCACCAACCTGCGCCAGTTCTTCGACGGTTTCTCACAAGGCTCCGGCTGCGTCATCCATGTCAATTTCTATTCCGGTGAGGACAGCCACCACACCTGGGAAGCCGCCTTTAAAGCGTTCGGGGAAGCCCTGCGCGAGTCGCTCGCTCCCTGCCCCTACCGGGCTGGAACCACCGTCGGCCTCAAAGGCACCGGGATGGAGGGGAAACTCTGAACCCATCGTCGGCGTCCGAGGAAGTTACCGTGCTTATCTCCACTCTTAAGACGGGCGGCAGCCTCCTGCCGCCCGTCAAACTGCTTGTGTTCGATCTGGATGGTGTCATCACCAGTGAGCAGATCTATCTGGAGACCGCGCGCTGCACCATTCAAGAGATCCTGGAGAGCGACGACTATTTCGGCATCCGGGACTATTTTGGCTTCAGCGTGCCGGAAGAGCGGCATTTCCATCCCGTCGAAGCGATCGTCTCGCCCCGGCTGGTCACGGCGCTCAAGACACGCGCCATCAACTCCAACTGGGATCTCTGCTATGTAGGCGCCTGCCTGAATATCGTCGGCATCCTGCGCGAGACGCAGACCCTTTCCCACATCGCGCCGGTCGACAAAGATCTCTCCCTGGATCGCCTCCTGCTCGCTTTTCGTTCTACCCCTGTGCATAGCCCTCTCAATTTCCTGCAAGGCGACCAGACCCTGGACTCTTTCCTGGCAGTTCTGGGGAACGATCTGAATCATTCCCCGCTCGACGTCCTTCCTGCGTTTATCGAAGACCAACTGGGAACGCCTTTAACCTGCCTGAAGCCTCGCGGCGAACTCTGGAACCTCTGTTATGAGATCTTTCAAGACTGGATGCATCAGAGCCGCAATACCAGGTATGCCGCCTCGATGCCCTCCCTCCCTTTCATCGATAAGACCATCGTGGACGACGTCCTGCTGGCAGACGTTCTGAAACACCTGCGCCACAGCGGTTACACGCTTGGCATCGCCACCGGCAGACCGCTCCAGGAAGCGCGTCTCCCTCTCGAAAATGCGGGAATTCTCTCCTGCTTCGACCCGGATCGGATCGTCACCTACGACGAGGTTCAGGAAGCGGAAAGCCTGTTGATGGCGCAAGGCTCTCCGCTCAAACTGGGCAAACCGCATCCTTTCATCCTTCTCAAAGCGATCACACCACAAGCCTCCTTGGAGGAGCTTCTCTCCGCAGACGCGTCCGCCTCTTCCCCTGACGCCATTATGATCGGTGACTCGACTGCCGACATCATTGCAGCCCGCGCGGCAGGCTGCGCCAGTATCGGCGTGCTGACCGGCCTCGGATGGGACGAAGCCAGCTTCGAACTCAAGCGCCGCCTGTTAGTTTCCGCAGGCTGTGACGTCGTGGTGGGCAGCGTCCTCGACCTGCCCATCGTCCTGGGAATCGTAGACGCACCTTAAATGGAAACGGGGAGAAGTACAGGAGATAAGTATGCAAGCAGGAAAGATCGAGCGTGTGATCATTGCGGTATTGGATGGGGTCGGGGCGGGTGAGTTGCCGGATGCGGATCGGTACGGGGACGTGGGCAGTAACACGCTGGCGCATACGGCCGAGGCGGTCGGAGGACTCACCCTCCCGCACATGGCGCGGCTCGGCCTGGGCAATATCCTCCCCATACAGGGCGTTCCACCTTCCGACAGCCCACTCGGCGGCTATGGCAAGATGCGCGAAGCGTCGCCGGGTAAGGATACGATTACCGGCCACTGGGAGATGGCGGGAGTGGTGTTGGCACAACCGTTCCCGACCTATCCCCACGGATTTCCCCCAGACATCATCCACAGGTTCGAGCAGGCGATTGGGACTAAAACGCTGGGCAACTATGCCGCTTCCGGCACGGTCATTATCGAGCAGTTGGGCGGGGAGCATGTGCGTACCGGCTTCCCCATCGTCTACACCTCCGCCGACAGCGTCTTTCAGATCGCCATGCACGAGGAGATCCTGCCGATCGAGCGTCAGTACGAGATCTGCGAGATCGCGCGCAGGCTGCTGGTCGGGGAGCATGCGGTCGGGCGCGTCATCTGCCGCCCCTTCCTTGGTGACGGCGGCCTCGGCGCCAAAGCCTCTCCACCTCATACCCTCACTCCCGGCCCTTTCGCCCGCACCGAGCGCCGCAAAGACTTTCCACTGGACCCGCCGCCTACCGTTCTCGATGACATGGCCGCAGCCGGTCGCCCGGTCCATGCCATCGGCAAGATTTTCGAGATCTTCAACGGTCGCGGCATCACCACCTGGGCGCATACCACGAACAATGCCGCCCATACCGCCGCCCTCCAGACCGCCATCGAATCCGATGACAGCTCGCTGATCTTCGCCAACCTCGAAGATTTCGATATGCTCTTCGGCCATCGCAACAATCCTCAGGGCATGGCGCAAGCTCTGGAGACCTGGGATATCGGCCTTGGCGAACTCCTGCCGAAACTGCGGCCCGCCGATCTGCTCCTGATCACAGCCGATCACGGCAACGACCCGACCACCGCCTCCACCGACCACTCCCGCGAATACCCATTTCTGCTCGCCTACGGCCCGAGTCTTCGTCCTGCCGTCGATCTCGGCATACGCGCGACCTACGCCGACATCGCTGCTACGCTGCGCGAGATTTTTGCGCTTCCCTCTCCACCGATCGGCGTCAGCTTCCTCGCTGCGCTTATCTGAATGCTCGGTAGAGACGGAAGAGGCTCCCTTTTGTTTTGCCTGCCCAAAAGACGGAGGAGAAGCCTCTTCCTACCCCTAATCTGCACGACAGGAAGCATAAACCTCATCGTGCAACGTTCGCGCGATAGAAAAGGGAGACAGGGATGACTTTGCGCGTGGTTGGAGCGGGGCTGGGACGAACCGGCACCCATTCTCTGAAGCTGGCACTGGAGCGTCTGTTGGGCGCGCCGTGCCACCATATGATCGAGGTGTTTCAGCATCCGGAACAGATCCCCGTCTGGAATGCGGCGGCGCATGGGACGATGCCGGACTGGAAGGAGTTTCTCAGCGGCTATGCGGCGGCAGTGGACTGGCCGGCGGCAGGGTTCTATCCGGAACTGATGGAGGCGTTTCCCGAGGCGCTGGTCGTGCTCTCCGTGCGAGATACGCAATCCTGGTGGGACAGCGCCCATGAGACCATCTTCCAGGCGATCCCCAGTGCCCAGATGAACTCGGAATGGCTGGATATGATTCAGACGCTGCTCTCGACACGATTTACTGGCGACATCCAGAATGAAGAAGCCTGCAAAGCCGCCTTCGAGCGGCACAACGCCCTGGTCCGAGCGACGGTTCCCCCGGAGCGTCTGCTGGAGTTCCGCGCATCCGACGGATGGGAACCTCTCTGCAACAGGCTGGGCGTGCCGGTTCCGACAGAGCCTTATCCCCGCTCGAATACGCGGGAAGACTGGGCCGCGCGTCGGGATGCCCCGCAAGATCACTGACGAATCGGGCGCCGTAATCTGCGAGACGCGACGGGATACATTCCGCGGAGGAGGCACGGCGTCTCCTCCGCATTTTTGCGCCTACGCTTGTCCGGCTACGGGGACGGCGTGGTCAGGGAGATACGGGGAGTGGAGATCAGAGTGACCGGTCCGATCAGGCCGGCAGGATAGAGGGGCGAGTCTTTTTGGAAGACGTGCCAGGTGGTCCAGGCGATGCGTGGACTCTTGGGACGCGGTTTGCCCTCGACGAGCCACCGGGGCCAGGCTTTGATCGCCTCGCCGTTCCACTCGACTTCCGGCGGATACTGTTCATCACCGATGAGACGGTTGGGCCAGAGGTTGGTGATCCTGATCTTGAGGCTGTTTTTGCCCGGATGGACCAGGCCGGTGACATCGAGGCGGAAGGGCGGCTTCCAGAGCACATCGCGACGCGAGCCATTGATCGTGACCTCGGCAAAGTTCTTGACCACTCCCAGATCCAGGGAGAGCACGCGGTCTTTCGCGAAGAGATGGCGGGGAGCGTCAAAGGCGATCTCGTACTCAGCGGAGCCGGAGAAGTATTTGACGCCGGGATCGGTGTGTTCGGTCCAGGAGATCAGGTGGTCGAGCGTGACCTGTGGCGGCGCCCCCAGATTCGGCGGGAACTTGAGGGTCCAGGAGCCGGGAATGGCGAAGGACTTCGCTCCCACAGAGGTCACTTTTAGGGTCTTGCCGGAGGCGAAGGTCAATACATACTCGCCCGGTGTTCCGGCGAGCAACTCTCCTCCACTGCGCCCGGAGAGAATCTCGTAGGGAGGCGGCGTGACCTCATCGGTCGGGTTGACGAGGGCCAGCGCTTCGTTCTCACCGACGATCGCTTCCATCGGCTTACCGTCGAGCCGATAGACGACTCGCAGTCGTTTGACATGCAGGGGCGTCGGATCTCCGAAGTTCGTGTTGCTGGACTCGATCTCCGTGTTGCCCTCCGAAACCAACCTCTGCACTTTCGCCGTCACATCCGTCGCTCCGGAGCCGTCCACCGCCTCGTAGGAAGCTTTCTCAATCTCGATTTTCGGCTCCTGCGGCCCCGTTCCGCCGGAAGCAGCCGAGGTCAGAGCGACCAGATGCTCCGCAGTTGCGGGATGGCGGAAGACGACGAAGACCGATTCGGCAGAGGTCAGGTTCAGCGTGACCTCAGTCGTCCCGTTCTTCTCCTGCCAGACCGGCGCGGGTTCGATGCGACCGGTATCGGGATGCCAGAGTTCCGGCGCTTTGCCCGTGATTCGAAAGGCGACATGGTAGGTCTGGGCGCTGTAGCGCTGGTTGGCGATGAAGTAGAGATCGGCCTCCGAGGTCGCACGATGAATCCAGACGAAGGAGCGTGGTTTCGCGCCGATCGCCTCGCAGTCCGGAGAGATGCCCATCGCGGTGAGGTTCAGAGTCGGGGAGATCCCACGATAGACCGTGCCTTTGCCGTAGTGAACCACCGAGGCCCCTTCCGTATCGGCTTTTCCCCAGACGGCGTCGGCGATGTTTCGGACTTCGGTATCGCAGGCGGGATAGTTGGTGAGACTGGGGGAGCGAGAGGGTTTTGGGCCGTAGATCGTGGCTCCCGCCTGCACGAGTTCCTGAATCTTGCGGGCCGTGGCAGGCGTCATCCAGGCGCTCTCAGGGAGGACAAGGACGCGATAGCGCATCCCGGTGGGCAGGACGATCCAGCCATCTTTAACAGTCGCTTTGTGGAGGACCGTGGCGTCGCAGCCGTCGTAGTCGTAGGTTTCGGGGATCAGGTTTCCACGGAGGTAGGGTAGATCGTTGGGGCCGTCGTCGCCGGTGAAGTAGAGGACGTCAGCGACGAAATGGCCGCTCTGGAGGAGAGATTGGCAGCGGGCGATGTAGCGCATCCAGGCTGCTCCCTGGTCCCACCAGGTGATGGTGCGTTCGAAATTGGTGCCCCAGGGTCCCATGGTCATGCCGGGTTTGAGGTCGAGCCAGGGCTGATGGGCATAGCGATGGAAGATGTAACGGTTGATGCCCAGGCTGAAGGCGCGGTCTCCCAGGGCTTTCATGCTGTAGGGGTCCATGGTCCAGCGGGCGTGGGGAGTGTCGGCGGTGAAGGATTCCGCCCCGATGATCGTGTGGCCGTTCGTATGGCCGGCGGCGGCGGCGAGTTTGGTGGTCTCGATGGCGCCGTTGCCGATCCAGAATTCGCCCATCGGGATGTCGGCGAGGCCGCCGACCTGGAGATTGTCGAACTCGCCGTTGCCGTATGGCTCCGTGGAGAAGAGCAGGCCGTTTTTATGGCAGATCTCGGCAAAATAGCCGAAATAGTTGTCGGCGAAGAGATCGCAGATGGTGCGGCGGAGATCCCAGAGGAAGCGCTCGCTGGTCTCCAGGCTGTCCACCACACGCCCGGTGACGACGGGGAGATAGGGCAGCGGATCGTAGCCGCGCCGCTTCTGAAACTCCTCTCGAAACGCAGGCGACCAGTTCTGGCTTCCCACCTCGTAGCTGTCGATGAGGGAGTTGTTCAGCGACTTGCCGGCGAGCGGCCCGGCTCCCGCCACCAACGGTCCCATCATTCCGGCCCAGTGGGTGTCGAGGGCGGCGCGGCTGAGTTTGTCGTTTTCCAGGCCGCGCCCGGAGAGGGGAGCGGGATGGTTGATCTCCCCGGTCGGCGTGTAGCCGAAACGCAGCAGCGTCCAGTCCCCCGCGGGAATATCCCAGGTCAGTCTGCCTTCGGGGCTGAGTTTCCCCGTCAGGACCACGATCTCGCTATGGGGCGTGGCGGCGCCATCGGGAGCAGCCCCTGCCGCGGGCGCGAGATGGTCTCCCCGCTCGAAGGCCGCCTTGGCCTGGATCCCCCCGATGCGATAAGATGCGCCTGCCTCCGGTTTACGCACCGCGAAGACGGCGATGTCTCTATAGAAGTTCTCGCGGGTGCCGGGCTGCGGCAGAACGCCGTCAAAGCGCCCCGGCCCGCGCGCCTCCGTTTGGGACCAGGTGAGGAACTGCATCCCCTGTTCCGGCTTGATCCAGGGTCCACCACTGCTGGACCATCCGCCCCCATTGTGGACGCAGAGTTCTATCCCGAGCCGATGCGCCTCTTTGAAGGCGTGCTGCATGGCGTCCTGCCATTGCGGCGACATCATGGGAGTCTTGCCATCCGGCAGGCCCCCATCCACATTGAAGATCTGCGCGCCCCCGATTCCGATGCGCTTCATCGCCTCCAGATCGGCGGTGATGCCCTCCTTGGTGATATTGCCGTTCATAAAATGCCACCACGTGTGCGGCTTCGCGGAGGCAGGTGGGTTCTTGAAGGCTCGCTCCAGAGCGTCCTGCGCCTGAAGCGGCACAGCAACAGAAGTCAGGCCGATCAGCGCCAGTGCGGTGGCAGCCAGGTTAGAGGCGGGTCTTGTGGACATAGTCCCTCCCTATTGATATTTCGGTGTTGTCCGTCCCTTCACCGCTCAAAGTCGAGTTTCCTTCTCTCCATCCAACAGGCACGATGCGTCTTGGGGTCGTCAAGGGGTTAGCACCCCTCGCTACGCGGCTTCGCCGGATCGTGCTCCGCACGAAGTTAGAGCAATCAGTAACTCATTCCGTTTGCTGTGATCGTGGTTTGTTCGCTCGATAAGAATTGTTAGACGTCACTGGCCCTCCGCTTGCGCGGTACGCGCCTGACTTGGCGTACGTTGAGATTACTCTGGTTCTACTGTTACTTCGTCCGGAGGACGATCCGCCGAAGGCGCGTAGCGAGGGGTGCTAACCCCTTGATTCTACGGTGACGTGTTCGGAATACTCATCAAAGACCATGAGCCAGACGTGTGCCGTCGCAGGGAGGCGCTTATCTTAAAGGCACAGGGAGTTCAGCGTACGGATTCAAGCGCGGGGCGGTGGAGTTCCAACTGTTTTTCGGCGGCGGAGACGACTTCGGCGGCGGTGACGGCCTGCATACAGCGGTGGTTGTCGCGGCAGTGGTATTTGGTGCAGTTGGGGCAGCCGGTGACGTTGCGGAGGACGATGTTGCCGGGCACATAGCCGGGGCCGGATTCGTAGGGGACGGCGGGGCCGAAAACGGCGACGATCGGCGTACGCACCGCGCATCCGATGTGCATGGGGCCGGTATCGTTGGTGATCAGGAGGGAGCAGCGACTCAGAGTCTCCGCCAACTGCAGGACTGAGAGCCGGCCGGTAAGGACGACAGGCTGGGTGTGCATCGCGCGCAGCACCTCCGCGACGATCGGCAGGTCACCGGAGCTGCCGAGCAGGAGGATGCGCGTGTGAGGGCGTTGGGCGAGCAGGTCGCCGACTTCGGCGAAACGCTCCGGCAGCCAGCGGTTGGCAGGAGCGGAGGCTCCAGGATTCAGCGCAATGAGAGTGTCGTGCTCGCTGAGACCGTGTTCCGCGAACAGGGCGTCTACCCTGGCCACGTCTTGCGCGGTGGGAAAGAGTTCCGGCTGCGGGTCGGAGACATCCGCGCCTAGAAGCTTGACGACGTTGCGGAAATTATCGACCATCTCATGCTGTTTGCGTTCGAAGGGAACGCTGTCGGTCAGGTACTGGGAGAAGCGCTTTTTGCGGATCATTCCGACCCGGCGTGCGACGCCGCCGAGACGCAGATAGAGGATCATATCGGCGCTGTTGTCGAGCACCACCCCCATGTCAAAACGGCGCTTCCGGAGCAGGCGGATGAACTGCGCCTTGCCGCTCAACCCCTGATGGCGGGGACGCAGAAGGATCTCATCGACATGCGGATTGTTTTCCAGCACGCAGGCCGCCCGCTCACCGACCTCCACAACGATATGGGCCTCCGGATAGAGACGGCGCAAACTGCGCAGAGCGGGTGTGGTGCATACCAGATCGCCAATGTGTTCGCGAGTCAGCACCAGGATAGAGAGAGAACGAGACATCAGGGTATTTCCGATCCGCGCGCAGACTACCGCGGCGGTTTCAATCAAGATTGGGCTGCCGTTACGGGCAAAGCGGAGAGCATTTCCGGAACCGAGATACGGGGAAATGTTCGGTCTCGCATTGACGCTTCGGGCGCTACACGCTATAATAAGACGACACGATGATCCAGTTGTTTCGCAACAGGGGGGGCATAGTCCAACGGCAGAGACAGCAGACTTAAAATCTGCCCAGTGCGGGTTCGAATCCCGCTGCCCCCATTCCGCCACAAAAGCCGGAGGCGTCAGACCCCGGCTTTTTGCGTTGCAGATCGGCCCGCAACCGATCTGCCGAGGGCAGATCAGGACGCCTCAGGATACGATCCCAGCACCCGCACGAAGAGCGAATGTTCGTTCAAGAGATGGATCGCTTTGGTAACGGCGGTGTCGCGGGTATGCCCCTGCACATCGATATAGAAGACATACTGCCAGGCCGCCGTTTTGGTCGGACGCGATTCGATCATGGTCAGGTTGACATCATACTTCTCAAACGCATTCAGGGCGTGCACAAGTTCCCCGGCGCGATTGTGCACCGAGAACATCAGCGAGGTCTTGTCTTTGCCGGTCGGCTCCGGCTCATTGTAGCCGAGCACCAGGAACCGGGTGCGGTTGGTGGGGTTGTCCTCGATGTGTTCGCAGAGGATCGGCAGGTTGTTGCGCTCCGCGGCCAGGGTCGTCGCGATGGCGGCGCTCTCCGGATCGGCCGCGGCCAGTTCCGCCGCTTTCGCCGTGCTGGAGGCTTCGATCTTCTCCACGCCGGGCAGATGATTGTTCAGCCATTGTCGGCACTGCGCCAGCGGCTGAAAATGCGTATAGAGGCGTTTGACGTTCTCCAACTGTTCGCAGTGGCTGAGCAGGTTGTGGGTGATCGACTGGTAGACCTCCGAGACCACGCGCAGGTTGGAGTTCATAAAGGTGTCGAGAGTTTCGGGGACGACGCCTGCCCAGGAGTTCTCCACCGGCACGATGCCGTAGTCGGCGGTATTGCGCTCTACCTGAGAGAACACGTCCGCGATGCTCTCGGTCGGCACGAAATGCGACGAGGTGCCGAAGCGCCCGATGCTCGCCAGATGGCTGAAAGTGCCCTCCGGACCCAGAAAGGCCACGCTCAGCGGCTTCTCCAGCGCCCGGCACGCGGAGATGATCTCGCGGTAGACGGCGCGGATCGCCTGCCCGTCCAGGGGACCGGAATTCAACGCAAGCAGGCGCTTGAATACGTTCTGCTCGCGTTCAGGGGTAAAATAGTGGGAGCGAGTGTGAGACTTCGCGAGTCCGATCTGTTGCGCCAACTGCGCACGTCGGTTCAGAAGCGCGATCACCTCGGCATCTATTTGATCGATCTCTTTACGCCACTCGGGCAAACTCATCGTCGTGCCTGTCCTTACCTCGGTATTGCAACGGCCGTTATGCGGCTTCTGCCGACGACAAGTTTCCCTGTCCGCAGGCGTTTTTCCTGCATATTCGCATTGAAAAGGAAGTAGAACCTCTATGGCCCGTGGCGGTTGGTTCGGACGTGGGCGCAATAGCGGCAAACAGGCGGTGGTGCCTGATGGCCTCTGGAGCAAATGCCCGCGCTGCAACGAAATCTCGTTCGCTCGCGACGTCGAGCAGAATCTGTATGTCTGCCCGAAATGCGAGTATCATCACGCCTTGCGCGTGCATCAGCGTCTGGCGCTCACGGTGGACGAAGAGAGCTTCGTCGAGATGGACGCGCAGGTGCACTCGATCGATCCGCTGAACTTCCCGGACTATAAGGAGAAGCTGATCAGCGACCACGCCAAGACCGGTCTCAACGACGGCATCGTCACCGGCACTGCCCGCATCGATTCGACCCTCTGCGTGCTTGGGATCGCCGACTTCGCGTTTCGTGGCGGCACCATGGGGAGCGTTGCGGGCGAGAAACTGGTGCGCGCGATGGAGTATGCCGAGCGCGAGCGGCTGCCCGTGATCCTCTTCACGGCGTCCGGGGGAGCGCGGATGCAGGAGGGACTGCTCTCGCTCATGCAGATGGCCAAGACCAGCGCCGCGGTCGCCCGCCTCGATCGCGCCGGGATTCCCTATATCGTCGTACTGACGCATCCCACGACCGCCGGGGTCTACGCCTCTTATGCGTCGCTCGGCGACATCATCGTGGCGGAGCCGGGCGCGATCATCGGGTTCGCAGGACTGCGGGTCGGCAATCAGGGTCAGGGCGTCAAACTGCCCGACGACTTCCAGACGTCCGAGTTCCAAATGCGCTGCGGAATGGTCGACAAAATCGTCCCGCGCAAAGAGTTGCGAAATACGCTAGGCAAGATGCTCGGGTTTTTCGCGGAGGAGAGTCCGAATGCTCATCAACCCGCTTGATTTCGAGAAGCCCATCGCGGAGCTCGACGACCTGATCGCCGAACTTCGACGAATCGACAGCAATATGGGCGCACATGCAGATGCACTGGTGCGGGGAATCGACATCGAGGCCGAAATCGCCAAAGTAGAGGCGCAGAAGCAGGAGCTGATGCGAAACATGTTCTCACACCTTTCCCCCTGGAACGAAGTCCAGATGGCGCGGCACCCGCAACGCCCCTACACGCTCGACTATATCCGGATGCTCTGCGACGACTTCATGGAGCTGCACGGCGACCGCACGAACGCCGATGATCCCGCGATCGTCGGCGGTCTGGCGACGCTGGACGGCGAGCCGGTGGTCGTGCTCGGGCACCAGAAAGGGCGTGACCTGAAGGAGCGGCAGCTACGCAACTTCGGCAGCGCGCGGCCCGCCGGGTTCCGCAAGGCGCTGCGCCTGATGAAGCTGGCGGAGAAGTTCAAGCGTCCCTTGATTATATTCGTCGATACGCCCGCCGCCGAAGCCAACCTGATGGCGGAGGAGGACGGCATCAGTAACACCATCGCGGTCTGTCTGCGCGAGATGGTGATGCTCCAGACCCCGATCGTCGTCAGCATCGTCGGTGAAGGCGGCAGCGGCGGCGCGCTCGGCATCGCCGTCGGCGACCGCATCCTGATGCTGGAGCACGCCGTCTACTCGGTCATCCCGCCCGAAGGCTGCGCCGCCATCCTCTGGAACGACCGTAACCGCGCTCCGGAAGCGGCGGAGGCCCTGAAAGTGACCGCGCACAGCGCCAAGCAGTTCGGCATCGTGGACGAGGTGTTGGAAGAGCCGCTCGGCGGCGCTCATCGCGATCCCGCCGCTGCCGCCGCCACGCTCAAAACCGCCATTCTCTGCCATCTGGCCGCCCTCAGCAGCCTCTCCCCCGAGGCGCTCCTGGAGGCCCGCTACACCAAGTTCCGCAACATGGGCCGTTGGGAAGAGGATCTCCTCGCCCTGGAATAGCCCCTGCCGCTCTTGTGCCACTCTGCATTAAAGAGGGGGCCTGTGTCTTTGGCGCCATAACAACCGCAATCGACACAGGCTTCCTCTTTTTCATTTTGTTGTCCTCATGGACAGATTGGGGAGGTATTCATGCAGCGCAAACGAATGTTGGGGTGGATCCTGATAGCTCTGTTGGGCATGGTGGGTTGGGGGTTTTATCGCACTCTGCATCAATCCACGCTTAATCACAACCTGATCGTGGCCTCAAGGGCAGGCGATTCGGTGACGGCGCTATGGTTACTGAAACAGGGCGCAGATCCGAACGCGAGCGAAGAAAAAACTCCCCCCATGGTCTGGAATCACCTGTTGAATGTGCTGCTTTGGCGCAGCCGGGACCTCCCTCGCAACTATCCGCTCAGTGAGGCCATGGCTCCGACCCAACAGAATTCCACGCTCGATTTCGGCCGTCTCGAAATCGTGCGCATGCTTCTGGAGTATGGCGCAAATCCCAATGTTATTTTGCCTGGAGAGACGCCGCTGCCTCTCTATGCGGCCAGGACACAGAACGAGGGACTGCTCTCCCTACTACTGCGGTATGGCGCAGACCCGAACGTGGTCGATACGAATCTGCCCCCCATGATTTCGGACGGAAATTCCATGTTGATGTATGTGCTGAGCGCGCATAAGTCAGCGCTGGTGAAGGCTCTCCTGGATCATGGCGCCAGAGCCAACCTGGAAAACAAGAATGGGGATACTGCGCTGATGTGGGCTGCTCACTATCGCGATATCGAGACGATCAAGCTGCTCCTGTCAGCCGGCGCGGAGGTCAACCATAAAAACAAACGCGGCCATTCCGCCCTGACGTTTGCGGTCACAAATCTCCCTGTCTCCCCTGAAGAGCGCCGAAAGGATCAGGAGATGGTAGATCTATTGCTTGCCGCAGGCGCCGACGCGAATGCACGGGATCAGCAGGGATGCAGCCCGTTCTTATTCGCCCTGAATTTCGCCCCGGACGAGGGAGATCTTGGCGCCGGAAGCATGTTGGCGCGTGGTGCACATGTGAATCGACCGATCCCTCTGACCTCCTCAAGACAGGATTTCCTCTGGAATATGCTTGGAGAGGGAGGGAGCGCAGGAAATCAAGCCACCCCCGGCACGACACCTTTGATGTTCGCCATCGTATCCCAACGTGCCGATCTGGTACCCAAAATGCTGGCAATGGGGGCCGATATCAACGCTCGTGATTCAAAGGGCAAAACCGCACTCTACTATGCAGATACCTGTTCTACTCATAATGCAGCCAATGCTTCAAGAATCCGTGCGCTCTTGAGGAACGCCGGGGCACGCCGGTAGAGTTAGGCACGCAGGTCTTTTTGAGAGGGGGACGCATGCCGCTGCCGATCCGCGCAGTCACCACCATCGCCAGTGACCAACTGCTGGCTCTCTTCCTGGAGCATGGCGTCGATCCGAATATGGTGGACCGGACCGGGGGATTCAACACTCCGCTGCTGATGTATGCGGTGAAGGAGGATCACCTGTCTCTGGTGAAAGTTCTGCTGGATCACGGCGCCGATCCGAACCTCGCAAACGCCAACGGGGATTCCGCGCTGATGTGGGCTGCCGCGGAAGTGAATACGGAGATGGCTCAACTCCTGGTCGCACGACATGCCGACGTCAATCATCAGAACAGCCAGGGCCAGTGCGTGCTGACATATGTGTTCTTCATTCGCGCCAACGAACAGCGTGATATCGTAAGGCCGATGCTCGCCGCTACCTCCACGATGCCGATCTGGTGCGCGGGATGATGGCCAAAGGGGCAGACGCGAACGCGCGGAACGCCCAGGGCAAAACCGCACTCGACTTCGGTGGGGACATTCCGGTCATCCGCGCGCTCTTGCACCACGCCGGAGCCCATCGGTAGATATGGAAACGCGAATACTTGCGAGAGGAGACGCATGCCACGCAAACGACTATTAGGGTTGGGATTACTCCTTATGCTCTGCCTTCTGGGTGGGTTCGGGTACCGGATTGCGCACCAGAGTGCGCTGAACCACGACCTCTTCAATGAGGTTTCAAGAAGCGATCCAGAGCAGGTACGCACGCTGTTGATACAGGGAGCGGACTCTAATGCGAGGATAGATACGGCCGGGGGACCGAGTTTTCAACGCTTGATCGACATGCTTCTAAGACGGCCCTCTACCGGGACCTCTTCGTGCCCCCTCGCTAAGGCGATGGACACCGCTGTTTGGGATGCCAATCACATGAAAGTGGTACAGTTTTTACTGGAACATCATGCGAACCCCGATATTCGCACACTGGATGGCAGTCCCGCCCCTCTGGCAGCCCTGGCGGCAGGCTCCAAGGAGAGACTGCTGAAGCTCTTCCTGGAGCACGGCGCAAACCCGAACACGCTGGATCGCACGGGCACGTCTCTCCTGATGAACGCCGTGAATTTGCGGAAATCGTCCTGCGTAGAGATCCTGCTGAAGTATGGCGCACAGCCTGAGGTCGCGAACGCTCAGGGAGACACGGCCCTGATGTGGGCTGCTTATCATGGGGATGTGAAGTCGATCGCTCTTCTACTGGCTGCGGGGGTGGATGTCAACCGCAAAAATAGAAGCAATCAAACGGCGCTGATGTACGCACTGGCCAGTAACGATGCAGGAGAAAAGGAGACGAGCAAAACGGTAGAGAGGCTGGTGGACGCCGATGCCGATGTCAATGTACAGGATAGCAAGGGGTGCACTCCTTTTCTCTATGCCCTGCTCCTGCGTCACCCCACGAGCGATCTTATGCTGACAAAGGGAGGCGATGTGCAGCGCGCGATTCCATGGCACGTTTCCAACTTACAACTCGATATACAGATCAAGACGGGCGCCTTCTCTATGAGCCTTTCCCGGGGCTGCACCTGTACGCCCGGTGTGACGCCGTTGATGCTCGCGGCACAGGCTCACGATGTCGGGCTTGTGCACAAGATGCTGGCGCGGGGAGCCGAGGTCAACGCGCAGGATATCGGTGGTCACACCGCACTCTTCTATGCCGAGGAAGATCCGAAAATCGTTGGACCCTTGAAACACGCCGGTCTCCGGCAGTAGACGTAGTTGCGGGGAGTCCTATCCGCCTGAAAGGACTCCCCGCGTCGTGTCGTTTCCGTTGATGGCGTCAGCGCCCCCGTCGTCATCCCGGTGAACGTCACGATTTTTGGAAGGGGCCTTCTTGCCGCCCCGGGGTTTGCTTGTCCCTTCCACATCGATATTGTTCATGTTGTTATGTGAAGCGGTCGCGAGAGGGAGAGTGACAAATCGGGTCTTTCTCTCCGGACCATCCTGATAGAAGCAACCTCGTCGCCTCCGGATCTCCATTCCTCTGTGTTCCCGCACTCTCAACAAAACGGTCCTTCCCTCACACTGTGACAGCGCCCTGCAAATATTTTTTCAGCACGCAAAAAGAGGAGCGGACAGCTATTCGGCTGCTCGCTCCTCATTCTGATCGCTAAATTTCGACTGTCCGGGCTACCGGATAATTAGATTTCGTGCCGGCTGCGATAGATCACACGTCATAGTCATTGCGCGGACGCATCGGCTCGACAGCCGCAACCGAGTTCGGACGCACCGGCCCCGCATTCACCACCGGCGGATCCGGCACGAACGTCGCCTCGATAATTCCGGCGCGTTCGTTGCGAATCTGTTGGGTGAGCAATTTGGGAGCGAGATGCGGCAAAAGCATCGTCGCCACTCCCACCGTGCCGATGATGGCCTCCATCGAGTCGGTCAGGGCATCCACTACCAGTCCCAGGCCGGGTATAGCCACGGCAAGCAACGACTCCAGCGGAAACTCTACGGCGAGGAGAAGGGCGACCAGGGCCGCTCCGATGCCGACGGCCAAAAACTTCGGCTTAAACGGCACCCGGCGGTCTTTCAGCATGGCGAAACCGAGTTTGATATCCAGAGGCCCTCCTACTTTGGAGTTCTGGGTAAGTGTTTTATGTGCAGCGCGCTCTCCGAGAAGGCGCAGTACGGAGATAGACATAGTAAGTTAAGACCCTCCTTCATTCTATTGGACGGTCTAAACGGCACGAGAGTTTCGTGATCTCGTTTTGCGACGGCGCAGATTGAAATGGACCAGGAGGGCGGCAGCCAGGGCCACCGCCAACAGGAGTGCATCCGGTTCCGGTGTGACGGTTATATCGGGTGGTGTCCGGGGAATCTGCCCAGGAGTAGTCGAGATATCGGGCCTGCGCAACAGAGGCAGAATCTCCGAAAGAACCGGACCAGGGTTATGTCCGGTGAGAGCGACTGCCGTTCCGATGAGCGTGCCTCCGCCTACCCAGCCAGACAGCGATTCTCCGGCCTGAGCGACCGTATGGATCGAGGGCATCTTCTCCAGCGCCTCTGCCGGAACCTCATCCTGGCTCAGAATGGGATTCTCACGCTCCGGGCGAACCTGCATAAGGGGAACTGCGTCACGCAGTGTGATCGTTCGGGATACCGGAGGGAGGGCAGGCGTATTTTGCGGCTCTGCCGGATCAAAATCCGGAATATCGCGGGGAACAGGGAGAGAGTTCAACGTGAGCGGCCCGTCGGCAGAGTTCGGATGCAGGGCTAACTGCACTCTGGCGTCTCCGCCCCGTAAGGGGTTGCCGCAGACCTGCGCCAGCAGAGGCGTTCCGTCCGGCAGCGCGAAGACCGGCGTGCCTTTGCGCACACGGCGTACCTTCGAGCCAATCGTCTCATGGGCATGCACATGGTGGACTTCCAGCAGCATATCCTGCTTCAGTCGAATCAGACGCAGATGTGCGAAGGTGGCGCGCACCATCTCGGGAGAGAGACGCAGCAGACGGCTGTAGCGAGACGTCACCAGGCTATCCGCGCGCAGTTCACGTGTGAGCGCATCCACCCCGCTGACCGGGCTGCGCAGAAACGCGCCTGGGGGCATCGAGACACCACGCGGCTCACGCGCGGAAGCATCCCTTCGACTTCCCGCGACCAGTAGTACCAACAGCAAAAGAGAGGCGCATCGTTTCACGATGGCCCGGGATAGAGATGCCATGCACTTATCCTTCCCTGGAAACAGACCGCGCGCATCCCGCACACGAGCACCCTCTGGGAACGACCGCAAGAGATCCGTAGGGAATCGCTCTCTCACTCTGTCAGAGACGACCACTGCCCTATACTCTCTATAACCCGGCTCCGCCGATAACGTGAGGCTCCTCTCTTTCGGAACGCAAAAAGCGAACCGCAAGATAGCGGTTCGCTTCTTCTCCGGATATGGCCGACGGAAACATCGGGATTTTTGAGGTAAAACTCTGCGAGGCGACCGCGTCATCACGCGGGTCGGCCCCGTCCGATCCTTAATACGTCTGTTTACGAGGCCGAAGACGGATATTCGCCAGGAGGATCGTTCCCACAATCACGGCCATCATAATGTGCGTCGTTCTGGAGCTGAGCGAAAAAGAGGGAGCGCTGCTGTCACTGCCTTCGGCGGATGCCCAGGGCACATACTTCTGAGCGACAGGAACAGGCGGACGCGAATACGTGCTGAGCGTCGAGGCGGAGACCTCCTGCGCAGAGGCGCGAGGTCGGGGCGCTCCGATCAGCAAGCCGATCAGGAGGAAGGCCATAAAAAAAGCAGGGGCGCAGCGTTCTGCGATGCGTCTGGTTAAAAGAAACATCATTGCGAAACTCTCCTTAAAATCAACCGGTTTCACAAACCGGCTTACCTGAATACTTCAGACTGTTTCAATGTTCGATCATAAAACTCGTTCGCTACAGTGATATGATGCCATTGCCGACCGATGAAGTGCATTGTTGCCAGGCCGTATATTGGAGGTAATTTGCCCGTATCTCTGCTTCTATTTGTACTTAAAGCCCGCATTTTGGATGTATAGAAATCAAAAAATGCCCCTATTTCGCTCTGTGGAGAACGGAACAGGGGCTGATCAGGAAGATAGTAAGCGCACAGATTGCCTTTAGAAGCGGGCGACGCGCCACTTAAGCAGAGTCCAGATCGCTGCGACGCCGTCGGTCCAGCGAATCTTTTTGCCGTCGGCCATGCTGCGGGCCTCGTAGCGGATCGGAACCTCGACGATCCGGTAGCCGCGGCGGATCGCTTTGGCGGTGACCTCCGGGCAGAACTCGAAGCGACGGCAGGTGAGCGGCAGACTCTGCAGCGCCTCCGTGCGAAACGCTTTGTAACAGGTGGCTTCGTCGGTCATGTGCGTCCCGAAAAATACGCATACCATGCTGGCCAGCAGACGATTGACGATCCGATTCGGCAGACGCATCGGCGGCCAGCCGTTCAGGAACCGGGAGCCGTAGACGGCATCGACGTTGCCCGCCTCGAACGCCTGCAGGATGGGGATATAGTCCTCCGGCCAGTACTCCAGGTCGCCGTCCTGCACGATGCAGAACTCGCCGCGGGCGCAGGGGATCGCGGTACGGATGGCGGCGCCTTTGCCCCGGTTCTGCGGATGATAGAAGACGCGCACATCCGGGAACTTGCCTTCCACCTCCGCGCAGAGCAGTTCCCGCGTCCCATCTGTCGAGCCGTCATCGACGATCAGGATCTCCTTCTCGATAGGCACGGCGCGTATCCGCTCCAGGAGCGGCATTAAGGTATTCCGTTCGTCGTAGACCGGCATGAGCACACTTAACATGGTGGGTTTCCTGTTCGGTTCAGCGCCTCTTCCAGCCGTTTCTGCGACAGTGTCAGTGTCAGATCGCCACGGGTACGCTCCAGGACCGCGCGCAGCGAATCGGTGGTGCGCCGCAGTCCGCCCGTGATGGCGTCCGGAAAGTCGAAGGTGATCAGTTCGTAGTAGATATCGTCCATTACCTTCAATACGGCATCTGCGCGCTCCATGTCTCCCACGCGGAGCCGATCGAGCACATAGCGCCGACTCTCACTGGCCGCTTCGGCGATTCCGTTCAGATAGGCGGCGGCCTCGACCCCCAGCGTATCCGGGTCCGGCAGGGGCCGTTCGCCCACAATGGCGAGCATACTCTCCGCCTCGACATACTCTTTCTGCGCGTCGTGCACATAGCCGGCATGAAACAGCGTCGGATGTTCGGTCAGAATACGTCCGACGGTATCGACCCGCAGGCGGGCCTCGTCGGCCTGTGCCCGCGCCGTCTCCATCTCACCGCGATGCACGGCCCGAATGGTGCGCGAGGCGAACTGGATGATCTCGCGGCAGGCGCGCAGCGCCTCCTCGCGGGCGCGGTTGGACGCCTCGAAGCGTGCTCTCAGATCGACGGTGATAGATTCCAGGGGGCGCGGTTCGCTGCTCAGCATCAGGACTCTCCTTCAAAAAATTCTCTCTGTTCGCCATTTCCACACGGTTCCGTCGATTCCCTGCGACGGAAGGAGGTTCTTCGTTCGTATAGGAACTCGGGGACGCGTCACGGTGTTCCTGCTTCAGGCAGGAGTTCGACCGTCTCTTCACGAACGGTAACGCCATCGGGCCGCGGCATCCCCTTGCGGCCCTACCTACGTTTAAGGAGTCTACGCACAGCATGACACGCCAATTTTCACAGCGGGCCGGACTGCTCGCCTTTCTCTTGCTCGCCCTGACCGCTCTGGCAGGGCAGGCGCACGCCCAGGGAGCCAGACCGGTCTTCCTGAAAGCGACGGCCGTCGCGCCCAAGACCGTGACGCCCGGCCAGCCGTTCGATCTCACCGTCACCGTCACCATCGACGCTCCCTACCATATCCAGGCCAATCCTGCCGCCGACGGCTATATTCCGACCGAAGTCAAACTCGGAGCCGTCAAGGGGCTGACCGCAGGCAAGGTGACCTATCCTGCAGGAATGCAGGTGACGATCGCGGGCGACAAACTCTCCGTCTATGAAGGCACCATTAAAGTGACGGTCACCGTCACGCCCGACAAAACACTCAAACCGGGGAAGCTTTCTCTGCCGTTTTCGGTCCATTATCAGGGCTGCAACGACCAGGTCTGCTATCCGCCCACCGATGCCCAGGCGACCGTCGCGTTGTCGGTCGGTAAGCCATCGAAAAAGGTCGCGTCCCGCTAATGAGTCGGAAACCTGTCAGCTCCGATTTCTGACCTCAGGTGAGGCGAGCGAGACTTGACTATTGCACCCGGCTCTCGGGCCGGGTGAGGATTGAAACGATGAAAACCATGCGAACTCTCTTCACGCTGCTGCTGCTGGCGTTGACCATTCCGGTCCTCGCTGCGCCCGGCGACGTGACGTGGAAGGCGAAACTTACGCCGGAAGATGCCAGGGCGGGCGAAGGCGCGCAGATCGTGCTGACCGCGCAGATCGAGGGAGACTACCATCTCTACTCCCTGACCAAGCGCAGCGACGGTCCGACCGTCACGACCCTGACGCTCGCCCCCGGCACGGCGCTGGAGGCGGGCGGAGAGGCCGTACAGCCAACCCCGCGCACGGAAATGGATCCCGGCTTTCACATCAATATCGAGAGTTATACGGGCGGCGTGGCCTTTGCGTTGCCGGTGAAACTCAAAGCAGGATTGACGGGAGTCCAGAAGGCCACAGTCAGCGTGCGCTATCAGGTCTGCCGCGATGGCCAGTGCCTGTTTCCGAAGACCGTGGAGGTGCCTGTCGCTTTCACGGTCCCCGCAGACGCGGCGCGTCCGGACCATCTGGCCGCGCTCACCACTATCCCCGCACAGCCCACGTTCGCAACGACGAAGGCGGATACGCTGCCGCCTCAGGCTCCCGGCGGATCGGGAAAGCCTGCCACGGCTCCCACGGTTGCCAAATCCGGTCCTACCGACGACACGCTGCGGGACATTAAACGTGCGCAGGATAACGGACTGTTCTCCTTCCTTCTGCTCTCGTTTGGAGCAGGCTTCCTGGCGCTCCTGACGCCCTGCGTCTTCCCGATGGTGCCGATCACCGTCAGCTTCTTCGCCAAACGGCGGGAGAAGTCCAATGCCAACGGAGTGCGCGACGCCCTGGCCTACTGCGCCGGGATCGTCGGCACTTTCACCGGCCTCGGGCTTATCATGACGCTGCTCTTTGGCGCTACGGGCATTCAAAAGCTGGCGGCAAGTCCGATTGTCAATCTCGGATTGGCGCTGTTGTTTCTGGTTCTGGCGGCCAACCTGCTCGGCGTCTTTGAGATCATTGTTCCGACCAAACTCACGAATGCCGCGCAGTCGGGAACCGGGAAGGGCGGTCTGCTCGGCCCGCTGCTGATGGGGCTGACCTTTACCCTGACCTCCTTCACCTGCACGGTGGCCTTCGTCGGCACGCTGCTTGCAGCGGCGGCCAAAGGCAGTATCTTCTATCCGGTCGTCGGCATGCTGGCGTTCAGCACGGCGTTCGCCTCGCCCTTCTTCCTGCTGGCGCTCTTCCCACAGTATCTCGCGAAGCTGCCGCGCGCCGGGTCCTGGATGGTCTCCGTCAAGGCGTTCATGGGCTTCCTGGAGATCGCTGCCGCGCTGAAGTTTCTGTCCAACGCCGACCTCGTCTGGACCTGGGGCATCCTGACTCGACCGGTCTTCCTGGCGCTCTGGGCCATGATCGGGGTGATCGCGGGTCTCTACCTGCTCGGCGGGCTGCGCCTGCCACACGACGGCGCCACGAAATACGGCTGGCCTCGCCGCATTATAGGCGGACTGACCGTCGTTGGCGGCCTCTACTGCCTATTGGCGATGGAGGGCGCGCCTTTGGGAGCCTTCAACGCCTTCCTGCCGCCCGCAGCCTATCCCGGTAAGGCCGGTAGCGGCGCCGAAGGCTTGCCATTCCTGACAGACTACCAGGCGGCGCTGGCGCAGGCCAAAGCCGAAAACAAACTCGTTTTCGTGGACTTCACCGGCTGGACGTGTACCAACTGCCGCCAGGTGGAAGAGGGGATTTTCCCGGACCGGGAAGTGGCGCTCGAACTGAACAAGTTCGTACGCGTCAAACTCTACACCGACAACGGCACCCCGGAAAACAACCGAAACAAAGAGCTGGAGCAGAAACTGACAAGCGCGGTCGGCCTGCCGGTGTATGTGATCGTCTCCGCGGACGGTCAGGCACTGCACACTAAAGAGGGTTCCCTCTTCAATGCGCCGGAGTTCGCTGCCTTCCTCCGCAAAGGGAACACTACGGCCACCGCCAGCCGCTGATCTTTTTTGTCTGGTATCGAGAAGGAGTGCCGAGTCCGTTCGTACTTTGCGCGGGGTTTCAACCCCGTAAGCACAAACTACGAAGGAACTGCGCCTGACTGTTTAGGTGGTAACCGGGATGGTGAAGGAGAACGTGCTGCCTTTGCCCGGCTCGCTCTCCACCCAGATATGGCCGCCGTGGGCTTCGACGGCCATCTTGCAGAAGGTGAGGCCCAATCCGGTGCTCATCTTGCGGCCGGACTTGCGTGTCTCTACCTGGCCGAACTTTTCGAAGATGCGTTCGAAAGCCTCTTTCGGGATGCCTTCGCCGGTATCAGCGACGGAGAAAAGGACGGCGTTTTGCGTGGAATCGAAACGCGCAGCAAGGGTGATGGTGCCGTCCCGTGGCGTAAATTTAATCGCGTTGCCGAGCAGGTTCACTAAGGTACGGCAGAGCTTGTCCTCATCGGCATAGAGAGTTGGCAGGGTGTCCGGCGCCTCCTGCTTCAGGGTCAGCCTCTTATCGAGCAGCAGTGCGGATACCTGCGCGGCGGCAGCAGCGATCAGTTTTCCAGGGGCGATCTCCTGCCGTTTCAGTTCCACCGGGCCACTCTCCATCTTGCCGATGTCCAGCAGATCGTTGATGATGCTGAGCAGCGTCTGCCCGCCCGTCACCGCCATCCAGACGACTTCCAACTGATCGGGGCTGAGTTCGCCTAAAAGTTCGAGGCTTTGCAGGCCGGTCAGCAGGGATGTCAGGGGCGTTCGCAGGTCGTGCACGATCATATAGGTCAGATCGTCCCGCATCGTTTCGACCCGCCGTAAGTCGGCATAGGCCCGCTCCAGTTCGTCGTGCTGACGCTTCGCACGCACCAGCGATTTCACGCGGGCGACGACCTCGACTTCGTCTACCGGCTTGGTCAGAAAGTCGTCCGCGCCCGCTTCGAGCGCTTTCACACGATCCGCTGTCTCCTGCAACGCCGTTACCATCACAACCGGCAGAAAAGGGGTCTGCGCTTTGATACGTCGGCATACCTCGAAACCATCCATCTCCGGCATCATGACATCCAGCAGAACAACATCTACAGCGGAGATCTGCAGCCGATCGAGCGCTTCGGCTCCACTGGCAGCCGTGACGACGTCGTAGTCGGCGAGCTTCAAGATACCGGCGAGGAGTCGCACATTCACCGCCATATCGTCCACCACCAGAATTCGGCCTTCGGAAGTCCTCTGCCGTTCGTCCCGGCTCTCGTTCGGCAACACCTGTGTTTCGTCTGACTGCATTCCGGTATCTCACCTTTTTCTCATCGCTCCGATTGCCTTCTCTGCCACGCTCCCGCTGCAGATTTCGACTGCCTTTTGTGTCGCGCTCCCACTGCAACTCAGGTTCGCATCTACCCGGTCGTCAGGTCGTTTTCCGCAGCTTCGCTTTTGCCGGCAGGGGGACGCAGAGGCAGGCGAAAGCTGAATGTGCTGCCTCGATCGACCTCACTGGTAATCCAGATAGTGCCGCCGTGCAGTTCGACCAGACGCCTGGAGAGCGCAAGGCCCAGTCCCGTCCCTTGCTTCTGACGCGCATGGGAACTGTCCACCTGCTCGAATGCGCGGAAGATGCGCTCATGATACTCCGGCGCGATCCCGATCCCCGTGTCACGCACGCTGATAATAACGCTCCCGCCGTCAGAGAGGGGTGTCTCATCGCGCCCCGGTTCGTTATTCGCTTCTCCCGCAGGCTCGGAAAGCGCCTGGGACGCCTGCTCCGGCCCCTCGATCGGCGCTTCGTATATCGCGCTCAGCGTGATGACACCGCCTTCCGACGTAAATTTGACCGCGTTCGCCAGCAGATTATAGAGGATCTGCTTGATCTTACGCTTATCCGCGATAAGAGGAGGCAGCAGCGTCACCTCCGGCGAAATTTCCAGGTTCAGTTTTAAATCGTGCTCCTGCGCCTGTTCGCGCACAATGCTCAGGCTCTGTTCCAGAACAGGCGCGAGCGAGAAAGCCTCCAGGTGCATCTGCATCTTGCCGGCTTCCACCCGCGAAAGATCCAGGATATCGTTGATCACCTGCAGAAGGTGCTCTGCGCTCTGCAGAATATCCTGCATATAGGCGGACTGATCCTCATTGAGCGCGCCCACGCGCGGATTGAGCATCAGTTTCGTGAATCCGAGGATCGCGTTGAGCGGCGTCCGCAGTTCATGGCTCACGTTGGAAATGAATTCGGACTTTGCCCGGTTGGCGCGTTCCGCTTCCTCTTTGGCGGCAATCAGCACCGCAACGTACCGACGTTCCAATTCACGGTCGCGTTCCATCTGTTGCCGTTCGGCTTCCCGCTGTTCGCTCAGGCGCAGCAGTTCGGCCTGCCGTTTGATCTGGGCGCTCTTTTTAAACAGATCGACAAAGACCGTTACTTTCGACTTCAAAATATCTTCGTCGATAGGTTTGGGTAAAAAATCGACGGCTCCCGCCTCGTAGCCTTTAAAGACAAACTGCTCGCTTTTGTTGATCGCCGTGACGAAGATAATAGGAATGTAGCGCGATTTTTCGCGCTCTTTGATCAAGGCAGCCGTCTCGAACCCGTCCATGCCGGGCATCTGAACATCCATCAGGATCAGAGCGAACTCTTCGATGAGCACCTGCCGCAGCGCTTCGCTCCCGGAACGCGCGGTGACAAGCCGCTGCCCCAGCGGTTCCAGTGTCGCTTTCAGAGCGATCAGGTTTTCCGGTCGATCGTCCACCAGAAGTATGCTTGCTGTGAAATCTTCTTCCAACGTGAGGGTTTCCCATAGGAATCGGGCCGGAGCATATCAGATGCTCCGGCCCGATTCGAGTTTGTGAGATGATCTGTATACAGACGACCTACTTCGCTTTTTCAGCGGCTTTCACCGGCTCCGCGGCGGCTTCGGCGGTCGGCAGCGGCGGCAGTTTCCAGTCTTTGGGCAGGCTGGCGGGTTTGACCGCGTGGGCATGGTGGCGGGAACGATGCTTCCCTTTTTGTCGAGAACTCATTGTTATAGCTCCTAAGCTCGAATTTTAATGATCGCGTTGACGTTCCCACTAATGTACCCTGAAAAACCCTCTTCTGACGGATTTCTCCTCAAAAAGGCCGGATTCAAGGTCAAATTTCCCGGATTTGCCCACGCACACTCCTTTTATCGGGCTGCCTGCGTCTCCTGGTAGCGTTGGATGATGGCTGCGCCGAGGCTGCGGAAAGCGGAGATTCGGGCCTCATCGGAGGCGTAGGCGGCGTTAGGATTGCCCTGCGCGTCCACAAAACCGGGCTGGCCCTGAGCCGTCAACACCTGGTGCGCGGCCACGACGCACGCGCCCTCCCAGAAGATCTCCTGAATCTCCTCCGGGATCGGTACCCCTTTCACGCAGGCCGGCTCGATCGGCAGCATATCGCGGGTGTTGTGTTCCGTCCCGGCGGTAATCACCAGTCCGGCGGCGCGCATGGCCCGCACATAGCGCGTCAGAACCTCCGGGCTGTTGCGCACCGGGATAAACTCCGCGCAGTGGATGTTGCGCGCCTTCGTGTTAGCGATCAAGGTGTCGACCGGGTCTTCGTAGGGGCAGAGTGGAGCCGTGCCATCGGCCAGCGTGGGATAGCAGGGAATGCCGCCCAGCGCCAGGATCAGCTTATAAGCGTGCTCAAATCCCACAAACGTCTCTTCGACATAGGCCGATTTCCCCGCTTTCATGAGATGGGAACGGATCTCGTTCTGCACCACCGCCGCATCGTCCGCCCCCGCCTTCGACGGCACGCCGAAGATGCGTGCCAGCACCGCACCACGCTCCTCCGGCGCTACCTGGGCGAACAACGCCTCTTGAAACGCCTGCGCCACATGCCGCTCCTGAAGATAGACCGTCGCGATCGGACTGCCGTGCCGCGCCACGATGCCTGCCTTTACCAGATGGGCGTACAGGCCAGTCTCCAAGCCTGCCTCCGCGAAGATCTCTGCCATTCGCGCGACCATACGTGCCATGCGCTCGGAGTCTTTGCTGCGGATCACGCTGAGCAGTTCCGTCGCCTCCGGCGTCATCGCGTCAAAACGGGAGATACCCTTGCCGCAGAGGTACATCTTGCCGGGATTGCCCGGATCGTTGAGTTTGACGCCCGCGCGCACCAGATCGTCGATCAGCGCGATGATCTCGATACCGAACAGCGGAAAGATGCCGTGCTGCGCCGCCTGCTGCGCGAAATCCCCATAGACCGTGTAGTCGTAGTAGTTGCTGGCCCCCAGCACTCCCACCTGCTGCGCCTCCGCCAGATCGATCGCCTGCGTGACCGTATCGAAAGCCGAGAAGTTCGGAGGCAGGTGGATATGCGCATTGACCCGAGGGCGTGTTGCCGGCGCAAGCCCCTCTGCTGCGCGCGCCCAGAGCGTCTCGGGAGCGCCGAGCGATTGAAAGAGACCCGAAACGGTTTCGGTAGCAGACTGCATAATGTTCCTTTCCGGAGAAGCGGGGTTAAACCTTTGCTTTTACGTTCTCGTCCTCATCCGCGCTTTCCTTCTCTGCGCGCGTTTTGCGCTTCCTTCAGGCTTCGCTGCTAACTGCGGAACTCTTCCTCAATTCCGGCCGTCTTCCGGGGAGCGTACCAACCTGCTCATAACGGCGAACCTCCACGGTTCACGTTGCCGTATCATCAGAATACAAGTAGCGCGCTGCAAACGATAAGGATCAACCGTGAAACGATACCTCCCCATTGGGGCTTCTGCTCTTCTTGTACTGTCTGTCCTTGTGTTCTCGCTTCGTGCCCACGCGGCGCAGGAGGAAAAATTTGGTCATGTCCGCGTGGCGGGTGTGCTGATCGAAGGCCTCACTCCTGCCCTGGCACGACAGCGACTCACCCGCGTTCTGGATAAGAAGCTGGACCAACGCATGGTGCTGACGGATGGAATAAAGCGCCGACCGTTCCAGCGGCGACAACTGGGAATCAAAGTCGATGTCGAAAATATGGTCGCGGCCGCGAAAAAGGGCCAGAGTCAGGTGCCCTTGCGGTTCGTGGTCGATGCACACGAAATGCGCGCCGTCTTGCGTCCGCTTGTGCCTGCATTCTCGGCTCCTGCGAGTGGTCCTCGCATTATCGAGCATAGGGGATCGGTCAAAATCGTGCCCGAACAGAGCGCCCGCACCATCGATGTCGAAGCCTCTGCCCAGCATATCGCTGCGCTCTTGAATGCGAAGCCCGCCCTGTACGCGCTGCCGTTGGTGGTGGAAAAGCATCCGGCGAAAGGCACCGCAGCCGATCTCAAAGGTATCACCGGTCGCCTTGGCCATTTCGAGAAAGCGTTCAATCCGACCAATCTAAAGCGTGCACACAATATTCGCATCGCTATCAACGCCCTGAACGGCAGGATCATCAAACCCGGCGAGACGTTCTCACTCAACGAGACGCTGGGAGAACGGACGCACGAACACGGCTATCTCACCGCAAACGTGATCGAGAAGGGCAAACTGGCGTCGGGAATCGGAGGAGGGGTTTCACAGGTTTCCGGAGTCCTGTTCAATGCCGTTCTGCTCTCCGGCCTGACGGTCGTCGAATACAGCGCGCATTCGCATCCCGTTCTCTATCTCCCGGTGGGCCGTGACGCCACTCTGGCCTGGAATCATATCGACCTCAAGTTCAAGAACAACACCAAGGCCCCCGTCTACCTCGCCTACAGCGCCGCGGGCAACAAAGCCTCCGCGACGCTTTACGGCGCAAAAGTCACCGGGCGGAAGATCGGCCTTACCGTGGACTCGAAAAAACTGAACGAACGCCACATCACGGCTGTGCTGTACCGTATCACCAAGAAGAACAACAAAGTAGTCAATAAGGAAAAGATCGGTACCGCAGACTATAAGTGGGAGGCGGATTTCTCGGAGTAACGGTTGGGAAATAGAGTCAGGAACAGAAGGTGTAAAGTGGCTTTTCTTTTATGGTCCTCTCTTCAGCTTCTCATCATAGGAAGTTTTTGGAGGACGCGACTTTGCCTGCGGCCCCGGCCAAGAAGCTATCTTAACGATAAGCAAGCTGGAGAGAATAAACGACATAACCACGGCCCATATCGTTACACAAGCAGATAGGCCACCACTTGCATGGTGAGATTTGCAGAAAGCCATGGCTCCCCACCCAACAAGGCCCGTTGATCCAATAATCACAGTGCGTGCAAAGAGATCGAATGGTGAGAATTCCATGGTGCGCTCCTATGCCCAAAACCGGGTGTGGCTTTATAAAGTGGCCCAGTGCTTACACGGCTCTCTACGATTTACCAGTTCGCTTTGGTGCCATCGGGGAGAGACATCTCCATGTCGCGCCAGGTGACGCCGACTTTGGCGGCGCACTGTACTTCGGCCCAGTCGATATTGGCGCACTGAGGAAGCCGGTATTCCAACAGAAAATGGCAGAGCTTTTTCAACCGGGGATTGACAGCCTCCGCCTGTAAAATTATAAACGACAAGGGATCAATTTCACCGCACATGATAGATGTATAGTGTACAATAAGGTGACACCAAACTCACCAAATTGGTTGGTTCTGTCTATATAAGTGAGAAAGTATGCCTCAACAGAAATTTTCGATTGGCTCTGCCCTTGAGACAGAACAATCTGAGGCTAAGTATGGGGAGGTTCAACGCTATGTCGAATGAAGTCGTTCAAATAGAAGAGAATCAGAAGGTCGATGCTGTTGAGCAGAGTCCTGCCAGAACAGAATCAAGCCCTGCTTCACAGAACCAGACGGATCAAGAAGCAATGAGAATATTTCGCGAAGTCAGCAAGAAACATCATTCATTATGGGTATCCCTTGCAAAACCCTGAGTCGCGAGGTTATTCTTGCGTTCAACAAAGAGGAAATCACCAATAGCGGCGGAAGGTTTGTAGGGCCTGATAACCTTATGCACCCCGCCGCATTGGATTATATTCTGGAGGCCATTGTCACAGAAGCCTTTGGGCGTGAACTTTATCCTTCTATAGTCGAGAAGGCTGCCGCTCTTGGATTCCAAATCATAACAAAGCATGTTTTCAACGACGGCAACAAGCGTACTGGTTTACAGGCTTGTGTTGTTTTCCTTGCTTTGAATGGTTTCGAAATGAGCTTGGAACCTGAAAACGCAGTAGAAGAATTTATCTTGAAGACGGCGGACAGCAAAGTCACGTTGGCACAATTTACCAGATGGGTCAAACGAAGAGTAAAGTACCTAGGTCAAGAATGAGACGGATGTATGAGGAACGGCGATAACTTCTAATTCCTTCAAGCCCTCGAAATTCTAGCGCGAACCGTCTTCTCCGTCCCAGCTCAGAAATAGATGTGTCGCAAAGAGAAGAAGACCAATAAGCAAATGCACAAAACCCTCCGATCAATCGGAGGGTTCTGCATTTGTTCTATTCAAGGGTAAATTTTGCACATGGATGGTTTCACCAGTTCGCTTTTGTGCCGTCGGGCAGAGACATCTCCATATCACGCCAGATGACGCCGGTTTTGGCGGCGCGCTGTACTTCGACCCAGTCGATCGTGACGCCGAGGCCCGGACGGTCGGAGATGGGAAGATGGCCGGTTGCATCGACTTCGAAGAGAGGCCAGTCGCTCTCCGCCACGAAGCGCAGCCAGGGATCGACATCGCCGGTGGCTCCGCTGGCGTTGTAGTGGATGCCTTTGGCCCACTCTAAGATCCAGCCCGCGCGCGACTGCGCCACGACGTGCAGGCAGGCCATAAAGGCGATGGGAGAGAGAGGACAGTGGGGCGCGAGAGCGATGCCGTTCGCTTCGGCTAGCGACGCCACCTCCGCTGCATTGGAGATACCGCCGACATGCACCAGATCGGGCTGCAGAATGTGCGCCCCCTGATTCGCGACGACATCCGAAAACTCCGCCACCGTGAACATCCGCTCCCCGGTCGCGATGGGCACATGCGTCAGACGCGTGATCTCCGGCAGCCAGCGGTTGTAGTCCGGACGCACCGGCTCCTCATAGAACAGCGGATTGGCGAACTCCAACTCCCGTACCAGACGTCGCGCCATCGGCACATTGCAGCGCCCATGAAAGTCGAACGCGATATCGATGTCCGGGCCGACCGCTTCCCGCACGGCGCGAGCGCGCGCGACCGCAGAACGAATCCCTCCATAAGTATCGATCGCGGCCAGCGGAGGGCAGGCGTTCATCTTGATCGCCCGTGCCCCCTGAGAGACCACGATGGCCGCCTCTTCCGCAGCCACTTCCGGTGATTCGTTGTTGCCGCCCGCCCAACGATAGACCTTCACCTTATCGCGGACCTTGCCGCCGAGCAGGCGATGGATCGGCTGCCCGATCGCTTTGCCCATCACATCCCATAACGCGATCTCGATGCCTGCCAGCGCGCTCATAAAGTGTGGGCCGCCGTGGTAGAACGACTGGTCATAGACGCCGCGCACCAGGCGCTTCAGGTCGCGCGCATCCTTGCCGATAAAATGCTGGGAGAGTTCGCGCACCAGCGCCTCGGTCCCATCGAGTTGTCCCTCGACCGTATACTCTCCGTACCCTTCCATTCCGCCCACGAGGCGCAGCCGCAGCAGCCCCCAGCGCGGCGGCACCTGCACCGTCTCAATGGACTCGATGATCAGTGGAAACTCACTCATAAGCTTCTTTTATCCTCATTTATAGATGTAGGGAGATTCTTGTGGGCACAATTCTATTACCGTAGTCGTCGATTAGATGGTAGCTCGCCAGACTCTGAGCAAACCCTTCTGACCGAGGAGAACGAAAATGCAAGACATCGCCCAGAACCATTCGCCCCTGCCGGCCGACGATCCTTCGCGCACGCTGACAATCGCCCGGCCCGAAATGGATCCGAGCCTTCGGCACGTCTCCCTCGTCGGGGACACCTACACTATTCTGCTCGATGGAAAACAGACAAACGGTCACTACTGTCTTATCGACATGCATGTCCCCAAGGGCGGCGGGCCGCCGCCCCACCGGCACGACTTTGAGGAGACGTTCGTGGTGCAGGGAGGCGAAATCGTCGCCACCTTTCGCGGTGAAACCACAACCGTCCGCGCCGGGGAGACGCTCCACATTCCCGCGAATGCGCCGCACTCGTTCACCAATCTTCAGGAGGAGCCGGCGCGCCTGCTCTGCCTGTGCTGTCCGGCAGGTCAGGAGGAGTTCTTCCTGCAAGTCGGGACACTCGTTCCAACCCGCACCGCGCCTTCCCCTCCCTTGAACGACGAGGAGCAAAAGGCAGTGCTTCAGAAGGCGGAGACGCTGGCCCCCAGGTACCGCACGGAATTGCTCCCAAGAGCGTGAGGTATCGTTGCTGGATCGCTGTTTAGCGTTTGCTGCCGGCAGGCGTAGGAGAGGGCCTGGCGGCAGAACTGCCTGAGACGTCGCCCTTGTCCGGCTTGCCGAAGGCGAACGCCTGTTCCAGGGTGGCGATCATCTCTTCGACCTGCGGCAGGACTTTGGGGCCGGTGAGCGCGATCTGCACGCCGTCGGGGGTGAAGCGGTAGTTCTTGAAGGCCACGGTCAGCAGTTGGACGGCCTGCGGGGTCAGGCGAACACCGGGACCGAACTTGATATTGATCTGCGCCGCTTCGCCCCGCACGGCGGCGACACCGATCTGCTGGCAACGCAGCCGCAGGCGCAGAATGGCGAGCGCATCCCAGACCGGACGCGGCGGATCGCCGAAACGGTCTTCGAGTTCCGCTTGCAGATTCTCGATATCCGCCACCGACCGCACCGCGCTCATCCGCTTGTAGAAGTAGATGCGCTCCGCCTCGCCGGGAATATACTCGTTCGGAATATGCGCCGTGACGGGAATATCCATCGGCGGCAGAATATCCTCGGTGACGTCCTCGCCCTTCAACTCCTGCACGGCCTGGGCCAGCAGTTGGGCGTAGAGGTCGAAGCCGATGCTGATCATGGCGCCGTGCTGCTCCGCGCCGAGCAGGTTGCCCGCGCCCCGGATTTCCAGGTCACGCATGGCGACTTTATAGCCGCTGCCGAGCGCGGAGAACTCGCGCATCGCGGCCAGTCGCTGCTCCGCGACCTCCGTCAGCATCTTATTCCGGCGATAGAAGAGATAGGCGTACGCCTGCCGACTCGAACGCCCGACGCGCCCGCGCAACTGATACAACTGCGACAGGCCCAGGTGGTCGGCGTTATCGAGCAGGATCGTGTTGGCGTTCGAGACGTCCAGGCCGTTCTCGATGATGGTGGTGCAGAGCAGGATGTCCGCTTCATGGTGGTAGAAGGCGACCATCACCTTCTCCAGCTCATCCTCCGACATCTGCCCATGACCTACCAGAATACGCGCATCCGGCACCAGGCGCTGCAAGTGGACCGCGACATGATGGATGCTCTCGACCCGGTTGTGGACATAGTAGACCTGCCCATCGCGTTCGAGTTCCCGCAGCACGGCATCCCGCAGCAGTTCGTCGTCGTATTCGCGCACGTAGGTCAGGACCGGAATGCGTCCTTCCGGCGGATCTTCGATCACGCTCATGTCCCGCAGACCCGAGAGCGCCATGCTCAGGGTGCGTGGAATGGGAGTGGCGGAGAGAGTGAGCACATCCACCTGCGTCCGCAACTGCTTCAGCCGCTCTTTATGGGCCACCCCGAACCGCTGCTCTTCATCGACGATCACCAACCCCAGATTCTTCACCACAACGTCCTTACTCAGCAGACGATGGGTGGCGATGACGATATCGACTGTGCCCTCCTTCAGGCCCTGCACTGTCTTCGCCTGCTCCTGCTTGGTGCGGAAACGGCTCAAAAGCTCGATGTTGAGGGGGTAGGCGGCGAAGCGTTCCCGGAAGGTGGTAAGATGCTGGGCGGCCAGAACCGTGGTGGGGCAGAGCACGACGACCTGCTTGCCCTCCGTGACGACCTTAAATGCGGCACGCAGCGCGACCTCGGTCTTCCCAAACCCGACATCACCGCAGATGAGGCGATCCATCGGCTGCTCGCGTTCGAGGTCGGCCTTCACATCCTGAATGGCACGCAACTGGTCGCGGGTCTCCTGGTAGGGAAACGCCTCTTCCATCTCGATCTGCCAGGGGCCATCCGGGCCGAAACTGGGGCGGGTCGCCGCGTGGCGGGCGGCGTAGAGACGAATCAGCTCCCCGGCCATCTCCCGCGCCTGCTCCCGGACTTTGCGGGTGGTGCGCTGCCAGTCGTTGCCGCCCAGCTTGTTGATCTGTGGAGGCGAACCGTCCGCGCCCTGATACCGCTGCAGCCGGTCGATCTGATCCGCCGGCACGAACAGACGGTCGCCACCCTGATACTGCACCAGCAGATAGTCGCGCTGATTGCCATCGACGGTGCGCTTGACCAGGCCGCGATACTGCCCGATCCCGTGGTGCATATGCACGACATAGTCGAACTCACGCAGATCCAGCACCGACGAGATCGCGACGCCGCCCGCCACCTTACGCCGCGGCGCGACCGTGCGCGCCGCGCCGAACAGTTCCGCATCCGTGAGGACATACAGGCGCAAATCCGCCAGCGTAAATCCGGCACGCAGGCGTCCTTCTTCGACATGCAGGCTCGCCTTCGCGCCGATCCCGCTGCCGCGCGGCTGCACCGGCAGGCGCATCTCCGCGCAGATCTCGCGCACACGCGCCGGCTGATCGCTCACAAAAATGACCCGGCAGTCGTTGTCCAGCCAGGTGCCGACCTCGTCCGCTAGCGCGCTCGTACGGCCCCGATAGTTCTCCGTAGGGTTCGAGAGGATCCGCAGCGTCTGCTTGACCGCAAAATCCTCGATCCGCCGCCCGAGCAGCGACAGCAGCAAGGCAGGATGCGCCGCCAATTTTGCCACGCCCGCCTTATAGGCCAGCGCATGCGGGAAGATATCGAGCGTCTCGCCGCGCTCCCACTGCCGCTCCCGCGCCGACTGCATATCGCCCGTGATCCGATCCCAGTGCTCATGGATCAGATGCGGCTCGTCCAGCACGACCACCGCATCGGCGGGCAGGTAGTCCACCGCGCAGACCGTCTCCGGCACGAGATAGGGCAGATACTGCTCCAGCCCCGTGAAGTACGCCTGCTGCTGCAACGAAGCCAGCACGCTCTCCACACGATCCGTCAGCCGCTCGATCGCCTCCCGCGCCTCTTTGCCGCCCTTCGCCGCGAGTTCCGCCTTGCGCTTCGCAAAAGCCGCCCCGATCGCCTCCAGCGCAGGCAGCACCCGCTCCACCGAGAGCCTTAGCTCCCGCACCGGCGCCAGATCCACAAAGGCATGACGCCCGGTGCTCCTCTGGGTCGCCACATCAAAAGGCCGAATGCTCTCGATCTCATCCCCAAACAGTTCCAGGCGCACAGGCGCATCCGCCGTGCTGGAGAAGACATCCAGAATGCCGCCCCGCCGCGAGAACTCCCCCGGCCGCGTGACGGTATTGGCGGACTCATACCCCATCTCCACCAGCCGTGCCACGACATCATCGAACTCGACCGTCTGACCCGCCTCCAGCGTAAACACCGCCGGCACCAGATCCTCGGGCGGCGAGGTGCGCTGCAGCGCGGCTTCCAGCGTACCGACCACAATACAAGGCTCCTGCTGCGCCAGCGTCAGCAGCGCCCCGATACGCTCACCGATCACCCGAAAATCCGTAATATCCCCATCCAGAAACAGGCTCTGCGACGACGGCAGCGTACAGACTCTCTCCTGCGGAACGCCATAGCGCACCAGGTCGTCCCAGAGCCGCTGCGCCTGCTCCTGCGAATGCGTAATGACCATCAGCGGTCTGTCCAGACGTGCAAAAACCCGCGCCAGGGCAAAACCCTTCGCGGAACTGGTCATTCCTTCGATTTCGACAGCGCCTTTGCCGCCTTTGAGCGTCTCGATCATCTCCCGAAAACCGGGCAGACCATCCAGCAGGCGCGGCAGATCGTTCAAGGCCATAACAACAAGTCGCCTTACCTATTTCCTTACGCGCCCTCACGAACGCCATCCCTATTCTACCGCAAAAAAAGAAAATGCAAATGCAGGGCAGAAATACAGAAAGAAAGGAATACAGAAAGAAATGCACAAGAGATGCTTAAATGGCCTCTCCTGGTCGATTTTGTGAAGCAAGATCACATCGAGCGCCATCCGGGAGGCATCTTCTTTATCTTCTTTTTCTGTATTTCTCTCTTTCTGTATTTCTGCCCTGATCTGTATTCTTTCTCTTCCTTGTCTCCTGCTAGAGGAGCGCCGGGAACAGCGTGACGTGGCGGATGCGTTTCCTGTTCCAGGTGTAGGTGATGTGTACGAGGCCATCCTGGGTCTGGATGATGGCGGGGTAGGAGAATTCGCCGGGCGTGTTTTCCAGGGTCAGGACGGGCTTCCAGCGCCTGCCGTTGAGGGAGATGGCGACATTGAGGGGGGTGCGCTCGGTTTTGGAATGATTGTAGACGAGCAGAGAGCGGCCATCGTGCAGGGTGACGGCATCGGTGCCGGAGTTGGGATTCGGCAGGTCGAGGAGGATCATCGGGTCCCAGGTCCGGCCCTGGTCGATCGACTCGGTCGAGAAGACATGGCCCTGCCGGGTGCGGCCGACTGCCTGCAGAATGCCGTCGGGGTGGACCAGAATACTCGGCTGGATCGCGCCGATGGTGATGCCATCGTTGATCGGGGCGGAGGCTTGCCAGGTTCTGCCCTGGTTGGAGATCCGCTCGAAATAGACGCGCCAGCCTCCCCGCTCGGTGCTGGTAGGGCAGAGGATATCGCCGTTCTCAAGCTGGACCGGTTTGTTTTTGATGGGGCCGAGAATGCCTTCCGGCAGACGGTCCGGCTTCGACCAGCTTGTGCCGCCGTCCTCCGACCGCATCAGCATCCCCCACCAATCCACCGGGTTCGGCCCGACCTTATAGAAAAGGAGCAGCGGCCCTTCTTCAGGTTGAAACAGAACCGGGTTCCAGCAGGGATAGCGCAGTTCCGGCGACTGCACGCCATTCGCGACTTCGACACTCGGGGTCCACTTCCCGCCCTCGAAATGCGACAGCCAGATACCGACGTCCGGGTCTCTCTCGTCCGTGCCTCCGAACCAGGCGGCGAGCAGCCTCCCCTGACTCTCCACGATTGTCGAGGCATGACAGGACGGATACGGCGCCGTCTCGTAGATAAATTCGCTCTGCACGGTTCTCCCCTTGGTTTCAATCCCCTGTGATCTACCCTATAGATATACCCGTCCGCTTGCCAAAATACAACATTGTCGGCAATCTAATTGTGCTTGCTCAATAGGTGGGTTCCGAATGGAGAACAGAAGAGGTTTTCGGGATGGAGCCGTGGTCAAGCAGCTTTGTGGACAAGTGTCCACAACAAGAATAGGACATCCTCCCACTATAGGTCGTTGGAGAGGTCAGATTTGTTAGAGGCATTTTACCTTTTGTTGAAGACAATTGTTTCTTTAACCGGAAACAGACTGCCTGGCACGCTTCTTGCACCTCCTTAAGTTTACGGCATCGGGACGTCTATTTCCTTCCGTCGTTCCCGGATGGGTATTGCGCCAGCGGCGCAGGAGTCTTCGCCTGCCGCCGAAAGTCCCACCAAACCCGTGAACGGACACGTCTACAAGATAAAGGACGCCCGGACGCAAGATGGCTCGGGCGTTCTCAGCACAATGAAGCGTCCCAGGAAATTGGCGTAAGACAGACACGAAGTGCAATCAGCATCGACCGGGGGAGGGGTTAGAGTGGTCATGCCTACGTTCCCGCAAAAACTGTTGCGAACGGTTCTCTGGCTGCTGGCATATGCGGCAGTGGCAGCTATTGCCCTCGCCTGCCTGATTCTGTCGGGCGGGATCCCCTTCCCGCTCAATTTACTCATGCTCTGGCTGATAGAGACGCCGCTGCTCTACTATCTGGCGCTTCCCATGTGCAGAGTGTTGGGACTCTTCGACTATCTCTCCGCCTACACCCTTCTCTATGGCAGCAAGCGCAAAGGGCGATTGGCAGTCCATTTCGGAATGAATCACGACATCTTCTGGCGTCTGCTGCCTTTTCGACAGGGCAAAGAGTCACTCCACAGCACCCTCCAGCGCGACATACGGGTAGGAATGAGCGAACTCTGCCGTCGGATCGAAGCGGGAGAGATCCGTCCGGATGCTACCCTCTCGATCGGCTCCTATTTTCTGAATCCCCGCAAACTGGAGCGGCTCGGAATGAAATGCAAAGGCCGATCCTTCTCCAACGCCTTCAACTTTCTGGCCGCCTATCCCTCGATCCTGCTGGACCAACTCCTCCTGGGTGGGCGCATCCAGTGGTTCAATCCCTTCACCGTCACCACCTATACGATCACCGCCTCCGACCTCCTCACACACCGCGCCTACTTCGAGCGCAGACAACGGGCCGACGCCTCTGCCCCCGACAGACCCACCGAAGCCTGACCGTCCAGGAGCAGCACGGTCGTATGCGTCTGGTTTCCGGAGCCCTGAGAAGCGTGTTCCGCAGCCTGACGGTATCTGCTTCCCTATTCGCTCTTGAATGTGGAAACAGGCAAGCAGGGGAATCAGGAACGGTTCCCCGGACCTCTCGGCAGGCCATTGGGCAGAAGCACATCTTCTGTTGCGGTGGGGGTTGGCTGCCAGAGGATTTCGGGAGAGGGTTCCACTGGAGAGGCGAGAGGTTCCAGGATGTCTGGGGGCGCGTGTCGATAGGCAAAACCTGGAATTATGGAAGCCACCAGCCGTTTGAGCGACGATCGATGCCACCACTTGTCTCCCAGAATAAGGGTTGTAATGCCCAACATCATGATTATGGCGCAGGCCAGCAACATCCCTTTCCCCATCTCCATATCTGCCTGTTGTTCCCGTGTATCTGCGCGGCCGTAGCAGGCAAGGAACCAGAGACCGGTCATGGGAACAAAGGGGAAGGTCCACTCATTCACAGAGGGTTTTTTCCACCGCCAGACGCAGAGGGCTCCGCTCGCCCAGGCCAGGAGCCAGACGATCGAAACGGGAGAGTATTGGAAATACTGCGCGTACTCCTTATCTCCCAATGCGCTTACGACGATGGGGGCGACTGCGCCTCCTACGGCAAAGATCGTCTGATGCAGGAAAAATGCCGACAACAACCCAACGCCAATCCTTGCGCGGGGCAACGGCGTCGGTGGTCTCATCTTGTCTTCATCCAGCTTCTCAAATTTATCTTCTGCCATCAAGCCCTCCTTTCTCCTTATCTATGCGTTGGCATAGATAAGGAGAATCCTGCCGCCTATAGACCTTTTGACTGGCTGGGACGAAGGAGTTGTTCGGGAGCGGCTTCCGTAGTCTCTATTGCGGGGCGTAGGAGGGTGTCGATCGGCGTTTCGGGAAGAGACGAGGCCCGCAAGAGACTTTCTTGTGGGCAAGCAACCGATCTTTTGAGATCCGGTATAAAGAAACCCGCGACACGTTTGAGCGTCGCTGTCTGTTGATGGCCTTCGCCCAGCACGAGCCGGATGACACTGACGATCATGATCGTCAGACAGCAATAGAATACTCGGTGCGCGAAGTCAGCATTGATGATCTCTTCCGATGTATCCGCGCGCCCGAGAAAGGAGATCGCCCAGAAACAGGTCGCCAGGAAAAACGGAAAAATTGCTGTCTTTGGAGAGAATCGCAAGCGCCCCCAGGCGTAGGCAGTTCCCCCGGACCACGCGATCAGCACAACAATTCCAACAGGGGATGTGGGGAAATCTACCGGTTGCTCCGTCGAGTTTGTGCAACGCGCAAGTACCTGTGTGCCGATAACCAGAAGGATCTGAAACAACAAAAATACCGGCAACAGGCTTACGTTGGGGGCTACGCTCGACGGCTCGACTTCGCATCCTTGCCCGTCCACCTTCTTATCCTGCACTATGAGACCGCCCCTCCTTGCCAAATAGCCTTGATGCTCTATGGACGAGCGCCCGCTCTCAGCGTATCACAGCCTCCCTTACATAGAGGTGCCGCAGAAAGTGCGTAGGCCGGTTTTCACTCATACATCTTCAAAATCGTTTCTTTTTTGCCACGAGTAATTTGCGCAGCAGCCTGTTGCGCAAATAGAGGCAGTCTTTGTGATGGCGGAGGATTTGTGCAAGCGGCGGTTGTACAGACGCGGAACCAGGGAATTTGTCCAGCAAGTTGCTGGACGATTGCGTTGTTAAATTAATTTTGCAAGGCCCTCTTGCAAAATTCAATTCTGCCTAACCGTCTCCCCGAAATGCAGTAACCATTCAGACCCGACTCGCCATCTCTCCGGCAAAATGTGTTGCTTCTCGATGCAAATCGTCCTTGAGAAGGTTTTTTGGTTGTGGTGTGGAATAGAGCAGGGAACACAATATCACTGTATGGGGAGACTGAACGATGCCGTTAGTGGATATGCCGTTAGAGAAGTTGCTGGAGTATCAGGGCCGGAATCCGAGGCCGGAGGATTTCGATGGGTATTGGGATGCGGCGCTCAAGGAGATGCGGGCGGTCGATCCCAAGGTGGAACTGGTGCCGCATCCGCTGAAGACGAGCTTTGCGGAGTGTTTCGACCTGTTCTTTACGGGAGTAGGGGGATCGCGGATTCACGCGAAGTATCTGCGGCCGAAACAGAAGGGCGCAGCCCATCCGGCGCTGCTTCAGTTTCATGGCTACTCGGGAAACAGCGGCGACTGGAACGACAAACTGAACTATGTCAGCCAGGGCTACTCCGTCGCGTCGCTCGACTGTCGCGGGCAGGGCGGACGCTCCGAGGATCGCGGCAGCGTGATGGGCAATACGCTGCGCGGGCATATCATTCGCGGCCTCGACGACCTGCCGGAACAGCTCTACTACCGGGCGATGTATCTCGACACGGCGCAACTGGCGCAGATCGTGATGGGGTTTGAGGAGGTGGATGCGGATCGTGTGGGGGCGACAGGAGGCTCGCAGGGCGGTGGGCTGACGCTCGCCTGCGCCGCGCTGGAGCCGCGCATCAAGCTGGCCGCGCCGGTCTTCCCGTTCCTCTGCGACTATCAGCGCGTCTGGGAGATGGACCTGGCCGTGGGCGCCTACGAAGAGCTGAAAACCTATTTCCGCAACTTCGACCCGCTGCACGAGCGCGAAAACGAAGTGTTTCTGCGGCTGGGCTACATCGACAACCAGCATCTGGCGAACCGCATTCGGGCCGAAGTGCTCATGGCGGTCGGACTGATGGATACGATCTGCCCGCCCTCCACGCAGTTCGCCGCCTACAACAAGATCCCTTCCAAGAAAAACCTGCTCCTCTATCCCGACTTCGGACACGAGGGCCTGCCGGGCTGCAACGACCGTATTTTCGATTTCATGGCTGGGCTGTAGACCACGATAGCCCGAGGAGAATGATCGATGTCCCTTTTCACACTCTGGCGTGTGCCGCTCATGGCAGCGATGCTGGCCTTGCTCATAGCCACCCAGACACAACGCAGCGAGGCACAGGACGCCGCCAAGCCGTTCCTGCATCCGTTGTTTACAGACCACATGGTGTTCCAGCGCGGCATCAAAGCGCCGGTCTGGGGCTGGACGCAGCCCGGTAAGAAAGTCACCGTCGGGATGGATGGCAAAACCTCCACGGCTACTGCCGGGCCGGACGGCAAGTGGATGGCCGCTCTCGGCCCCTTCACTGCGGGAGGACCCTATACCTTGACCGTGACGGTGAAGGAACCGGTAACTCTGGTCGGTGGCTCGCCTATTGGATTTACAAACCCCAATTCCCAGCCAAAAGCTTATCTTAAGTACCCTCAACAGACGATCGTACAGGATGTATTGATAGGCGATGTCTGGATCTGCTCCGGGCAGTCGAATATGGAGATGGGGATCGGCAACGTCAACAATGCGCAGGGCGAGATCTCGAAAGCCAACAATCCCAATATCCGCCTCTTTTCGGTGCCCAAGAAGGTCGCCGGGGAGCCGCAGGATCTTGTCGTCAGCCACTGGGAGAACTGTACGCCGCAGACCATCGCCGCGGGCGGTTGGGGCGGCTTCAGCGCGGTTGGCTACTTCTTCGGGCGGCATCTCCAGGAGAGCCAGCACGTTCCCATCGGGTTGATCCACACCTCCTGGGGCGGCACCATCGCAGAAGCCTGGGCCAGCGCCTCCGCCCTCCGCACCATGCCCGATTTCGCGCCGCAGGTCGATGCCGTTGAGAAGAGCTACGCCGCGATGAAAGCAGGCGCGGGAAGCACCATCGAGCAGCAGTTCGCCGCCTGGTACGGCAAGAACGATCCCGGCACCGCGCACAGCTGGGGCAAAACGGAGTTCGACACCGCGGACTGGAAGACCATGAAACTTCCGACCGCGTGGGAGAACGCCGGTCTGCCCGAATACGACGGCATCGTCTGGTTCCGCAAGGAGTTCGATCTGCCGGACGGCTGGAGCGGGAAAGATCTGGTGCTGCACCTCGGCCCGATCGACGATGATGACACGACGTATATCAACGGCGTCCAGGTCGGTGCGACTCGCGGCTACAACATCGACCGCGTCTACAAAGTCCCGGCGTCCACCATGAAGGCCGGACACAATGTCATCGCCGTTCGGGTCCTGGATACCGGCGGCGGCGGCGGTCTCGACGGCGCTGCGGACAAGCTCTTTCTCACGACTACGGAACTGGGCGGCGGACAGTCGATGCCTCTGGCAGGCGATTGGAAATACAAGGACAGCGCCCCCCTGGGCAAAGTCGCGCCGGTCCCAACCCAGACCGACAACAACCCCAACGTCACCACCGTGCTCTACAACGGCATGATCGCCCCACTCCTGCCCTACGGCATCAAAGGCGCGATCTGGTATCAGGGAGAATCGAATGCGGGCCGCGGCATGCAGTATCGCACCCTGCTTCCCACCATGATCAAGGACTGGCGGTCGCGCTTCGGCGTCGGAGAGTTCCCCTTCTTCATCGTGCAGTTGGCGAACTTCACCCCCGTTGTCGATCAGCCGATTCAGGAGGGCTGGGCCGATCTGCGCGAGGCGCAACTGCTCACCTCGGAGAACCTGCCCAAAACCGGCATCGCCGTCACTCTCGACATCGGAGATGCGAACGACATCCACCCGAAGAACAAACAGGAGGTCGGACGCCGCCTTGGACTCTCCGCAGACGCGATTGCCTACGGCAACAAGATCGAATACTCCGGCCCGCTCTATAAATCGATGAAGGTCGAAGGCGATAAGACGCGCCTCACGTTCACGCACCTCGGCGGCGGGCTGACCACCAAAGACGGCGCCCCACTGAAAGGCTTCGCGATCGCCGGGGCCGACGGGCACTTCGAATTCGCGGACGCCAAAATCGAAGGCGACACCATCGTGGTCTCCTCCCCGAAAGTCCCGAACCCGACCGCCGTACGCTACGCCTGGGCGAACAACCCGGTCTGCAACCTCGTCAATAAGGCCGGCCTGCCCGCCTCCTCCTTCCGCACCGACATGCCACTCAAATAGCCGCCCCGGCAACAGCAAACCACGACCAGGAGCTCCTTTGCAATTTGCGGCAATGGCTCCTGGTTGTGCTTTTCCATGCGAACTGCCTGGCGTTAGCGCAAAAGAGGAATGATGCGGTGGTCAGCGAATATCGGCTTACGAACAGCCATTCTATACGAGCGGACAGAAGTGCTGCGAAAGGCAGATCCGATGGACTTCCTCATCTTTACGGCGATTGTTGGGGCTGGCCTTTTTATTGGAATTTTTGTGTTGCTGGGACTGTTGATCGCGTCCGATGAACATTTTAGAACACGCCCTATGGCGGAAGCGATCGAAAAGGAGTTTCCCATCGGAGAAGAAGCGATCTTTACAGGCTGCTACGTCTCCAATCAGGAAATCCAGGTCTTTACCTGGGACAAAAGCGGTGCGGTCTGGAATAAAGATCACTTGAAGTGTGAACTTATCTTTCCGTATGAGGATAGCGGCAACTGGCTGACAGAAGTACCGGACCCGGATCCGGTACGCAGTGGATTCAAAACGTTCGAGGTCGAATTTCGAGGCAAAATCATCGAGAAGGGCCGTTTCGGACACGTCGGTATGTGCCGCTATAGGATCGAGGTTCTGGAAATGCTGTCAATCCATCAACGTTCAGGAGAAAGCGAGTCGCTCTTGCGCGGCAGTGATCTCCCGGAGAAGCCCTCCGAGGAACTCCTTCGTCCTATTAAAGGGAGTGCCCAACCTGATCCCGAAAATCTGCTGCGCCCCACCGAAAGCAGCGACAAATCTTAAGAAATGGTCACTGCTTGTTAATATTCCGCTCCATGTCCTTGAGCGCGCGGTCCGCCGCTTTTTCCGCCTTTGCATGCTGGCGAATAGGATGGGTGCGTTCGTGATGACTCTGCATCCAGGAGCGGACGATGGCGATGACGATCCCCAGAATGGCCACCGCGATGCCGATATACATAAGCGTCCCGACAGCCGCAGCGAGCGTGTAACCGATCAAGACCACTCCCACGACCGCCAATAGAATGTAGAACAGTACCTTCACAGTCTTCACAACTTTGTCCTCACGCCGAAGCGCCCCAACGTCCCCAGGTCGGATACAGTACGTTTCATGTCCAATTATAACACACTTGCAAATTAATATTGACCGAGCAAATCACGCTCCCAGCAAGCGAAATGAGTTACTCGTCGTTGTTCTTTCATTGCGAGAGCGCGTCAGTCGGGGAGGAAGACGCCGAGGGCGTCATTGGCGAAGAGGAGGCCGCGATGGGTGAGGCGGAGAGTGTCTGGATCGAGCGTGATCAGGCCCTCGGATTGCAGGCGGGCGATCTGGGGCGCGAAGTGAGTGAGAGGGTCGATGCCGAAACGATCCCGGATATTCTGAAGCGGCAGACCGTCGCGCAGGCGCAGGCCCAGCATCATGGTCTCGCCGAGCGCGCCCTCCCGCTCCAGACACTCCGACTCGACCGCCAGATCCGTGCCCGCCTCGACCTTTGCATTGTAGCGCGCAGGCAGGCGTTCGCGTTTCCAGCGGCGACCGTCGAGGTAGGAGACCGCGCCTGGCCCAATACCGAGGTACTCCTCATTGCGCCAGTAGACCTGATTGTGCTGCGAGCGATAGCCGGAGCGGGCGAAGTTACTCACCTCATAGTGCTCCAAGCCTGCCGCCGTCAACAACGTGATGCTGCGCTCATACATGCTCAACTCGACATCTTCATCCGGCAGATCGAGTTTGCCTCCGGCGTCGAGCCGCTCGAAGCGCGTTCCCGGCTCCAGGGTCAGGGCATAGAGCGACAGATGCTCCGTCCCCAGCGCCAGCGCACGCTCCAACGTAGCCTCCCAGAGCGGCAGATTCTGCTTCGGCAGACCGAACATCAGATCGAGATTCAGGTTGGTAAAGCCCGCTTCACGCGCCGCCTGCAGCGCGCGTTCCGCCTCTCCCGCCGTATGGAAGCGATCCAGTGCGACCAGCAGGCCGTCATCGAACGACTGCACTCCGATGCTCAGGCGATTGAAACCGGCCGCGCGCATCGCCGCAAACTTCGTCGCATCCGACGATCCGGGATTCGCCTCGCTGGAGATCTCCGCATTCGGAACGACGGCAAAGTTGTCACGCACCGTGCGCAGGATCGACGCCAACTGCTCGCCCGGCAGAAACGTAGGCGTCCCTCCCCCAAAAAAGATCGTCGGAACCACTACCGAATCACCCTGCGCCGCCAACGAGCGCCCCGCCCGCTCGATATCCCTCTGTATCGCCGCGACCGTCGCCTGCACCAGCCCACTCTGCGCCCGCTCGACATACGTGTTGAAGTCACAATAGGCGCAATGCTTTGCACAGAACGGAATATGCACATAGACAGCAACAGACCGAGACACCGTAGACATAGAAAACTCCTTCGGCCTATTGTACATCATTTCGCGAAAGCAGGAGAGCGTCCTCCCCTTGGCGAACCCTGAGGCAGATAGCAACAGTTAAGGAGCATTGCCGTGCCTCTTTTACATCTATGCCGACCGGAAGAGTGGGAAAGCGCGCTTGTCAGCGGAGCCTATCGGGCCGACAGTCTGGAATCGGAGGGATTTATCCACTGCTCGACGCCCGAACAGATCGTCGCGACTGCGCAGCGGCATCGGAAAGGGCAGCAAGGGCTGCTCCTCCTGGTCATCGATCCGGATCGCGTCGGGCCGGAGGTCCGCTGGGAAGAGGCGAAAAACGGGGAAGCCTATCCCCACATCTACGGCCCCCTCAACATCGACGCCGTCACCGCCGTCAAACCGTTTCCGCTCCAACCCGACGGCTCCTTCCTGCAACCGGAACTCTAGTCAGGAAGGCAAGAAAAAATGCCAATGCAGAGCAGGAAACCAGGAAGGAAGGAAGCCAGGAAAAAATGCAACGGCCTCTGCCCCTTCCTATTTTCCGGGCATAAGGTTGTAGACGAATAGAACCACTGAGAGCGTGACGAGGACGCCGGTGGTGATCCAGGCGATCACATTGAGGGGTCGGCTGTTGGTGTATTTGCCCATGATGCGTGGATTGTTGACCAGACGCAGGCTGAGAATCAGGATGATCGGGAGCAGGGCCGCGCCGACGATGTTGGGCAGCGTGATCAGAAACGACAGATACTTGTCGTTGACCAGTAGCACCGCAAAGGCCGAAGAGAAGATAAGCAGCGTGAAGACCCCGACGAACATCGGCGCTTCACGGGCGCGCAGACCGACGCCCGATTCCGAGCCGAGCGACTCCGAGACGGCGTAGGCGGTGGAGAGCGGCACCGTGATCGCCCCGAAGCAGGAGGCGTTGAACAGACCGATCGCAAAGAGCACCGCGGCCAGATTTCCCGCCACGGGCTTCAAGGCGATCGCGATCTGCCCGGCGTCACCGAATCGATCCGCCATCGCTTTGAGATCCGAGGAGTGCATTCCGACGCGGAACAGGGTGGCGCCGCAGCAGACGATGATGAAGAAGGCGATCAGGTTGGTGAAGAAGGCCCCGAACAGCACGTCGATACGGCGATGGGCGTAGTCCTCGATGCGGTCGCCCTTGTCGCGCACGGAAGACTGGATGTAGAACTGGCCCCAGGGCGTGATCGTGGTACCGATGATATTGATGACGGCCAGCAGGTAGAGGCGATCGATCACCACCCCTTTGGTGTTGGGCAGGAGCGTCTGGTGCAGCACATCGCCCCAGTGCGGATGCGCCTTGAAAGCGGAGACGATATAGGCCAGATAGATGACAGAGGCGTAGAGCAGGAACTTCTCGACACGCTTATAGTTGCTGCGCGTCACCAGCAGCCAGATGCCGCCCGCCGTCAGCGGCACGATGATCCAGCGCGCCGCCATCTGCGCCCACTCAGCGGAGAGCATCCTCTCCGGGGGATAGCCGACGATGTGCGCAACGATGTGCACGGCCAGCCAGTGCGACACGGTCGGCGCAAAGATCTGCACCGCTGCCGTGATGCCCGCAAACTCGGAAACCGTAGTGGCGAAGTTGGCGATGAGCAGCACGCCCATCGCGAAGAAGGTGGTTTTGACCCCATACTCTTCCCGGATCAGGTCCGCGAGACCTTTGCCGGTCACGACCCCCATGCGCGCGCCCATCTCCTGGCAGACGCCCAGACTGATCGTCACCAGCACCAGCACCCAGAGCATGGCGGAGCCGTACTGCGCGCCCGCCAGAGAGTAGCCGTAGATCCCGCTGGCGTCGTTATCCGCATTGGCGGCGATGATACCGGGACCGAGGATCGCGAAAACCATGAGGAGGCGCGAACGGAGCAGGCGCGCGCGCAGGCGAGGCGGTGCGGAACTCGGCATCGTCGGGGCCTCCTTTCTTTGAGGTGTAGGCCCCGGCGACAGGGCCACTTGCAGGATCTATTTCGAGGTGTATGAGGACGAACTAGGGCTTGTGCTCGGCAGGCGACCAGGCGCCGTCGGTATTGTCACCGATCCCCTTCGTCAGGTTGATTTTGTTCGTACCATCCGCATTGATGATCCAGAGATCATGTTTGCCGTTCGGAAGTTGAGATTCGTAGAGCAGGCGGCTTCCATCCGGCGACCAGCGTGGGTTCTGCGGCAGGCCATCCGGCCCTGCCTCCACCATATAGCGCACAGAATCGACCATACTCGGCGTCACGACGATCCCTGCCGGGTTGGCGCCGACCGCCGTGTCCATCACGACGATGCCGCGCAGCTCCCGCTCGCCTTCGCCCTTCAATCGCCACGTTTCGAACGCCATTTTGCTGCCGTCCGGTGACCAGGCGATATGCCTCGGCTCCACACTGTAACCGATCCCGGCAAATAGGTTGGCAGGTTCCGGCTTGTTCGGGTTCTTGAAACTCCAGAGGCGGATGCCGCTGATAAGCTGCGTCTTGCCTGTGGGGTCGGTTGCTTCCTGCTCGGTGTAGGCGCTTGCCAGTCGGCTGCCATTGGGTTCCCAGGCAAACGTGACCTCATGGCCTATATCAAGTGCGATCATCTTCGAGCTGAGGACGGGCACCACCATTCCGGCCACCTTCGTGTAGGCGGTGGGCAGTACCATGAGGATCTGATCGAAAGAGCGTGCCCCAGGCACTGTGGCGTGATGCTGTCCCGATACATCCTGTATCCCTGCCATTCCAATGCCATCGGAAGCGAATTGGGTCGTCAGGAAAGGCCCTTCGAATTCCGCCGGAGCGGGTTTGGAATCGTCGCCGACGGTGTTGCCGGCGGCAGGCGGAGGCATCACCTGAGTAACTTCGGTGCCGTTCAGGTTGACGGTCTTGACCGCTCCCTGCACGATAAACGCAGCCGCCTTGCCGTCTGCACTGGCCACGGGGGCGGACTTGTTGCCTGTACCGTAGGTCAACTGTTTCGAGCCCTCTGCCCCCAAAATATAGATCTGTGTCACCTTATTATCGCGCAGATTCGAGGCGTAGAGCAGACTCTTCCCATCACGTGTCCACGCAGGCTGCGCCTTGGTGGAGACATCGGTGGGCGGAGTCAGCGGTCGCAGGTCGGTTCCATCGGCACGAATGGCGAAAATGGTGGTATTGCCTTTCTCATCCGTGCGCACAAAGGCGACATGATCGGCGGTGTCGAAGGTGAGGCCGCTGATCGGCCCGACGTTGCCCAGAAACGATTGGTAGTAGAAATAGGCGATGAGCGCCAATATCAACCCTACCAGGATCAGGACCCTGTTCATGCGTCGTTGGTACTCCCGCTGCCGCCAGTCGGGCGGTATCGCGGAGGGAGTCAGGTTTGTGTTTGCCATCGTAGATGTTATTCCGTATAGGAAGACCGGCGGGACGTTCGGAAAGTTGCAGCCATCAGAGAGCGCGCCAAAAGAGTCTGTCCGATAGCGCGCAGAGCGACGGAACTACAGGCGTCCCGTTGTTGGATACGGAGTGTTCGCGCTCCTATGTTCCTCAGTCCGTTGACGACGCAGAACAGAGCGTCGCGAAAGCGTCCGCGGGCAGAGATTATTTCCCGCGATCGGCATCAGCGTGCGGACGAATCGAAGGCGAACGTCGCCCGCCCCTCTCCGGGGGAGAGGACGAGCAAAATCGAAAGGAGACTGCGTGCTGTGTTCTGACGATGGGGTGTCTTCCGTGGCTGCATCGGGTTACCTCCAGCCTAAGATTTCGCGTCGGTCACAGGAATGTGCCCTCTCCCAATGCAGGGAGAGGGCTAACAAAACGACAACCTGCCTTGTGCAAGGACATTAGGCCCGGGAGGGCTGCATCTGCTTCTCGACTTTGCGGCGCTGGTTGGTATCCAGGATCTTCTTGCGCATCCGGATGTTCTTGGGCGTCACTTCCACCAGTTCGTCCGGACCGATATACTCGATGGCGCGGTCGAGGCTCATCTCGGTGGGAGGCGTGAGCCGCACACCGATGTCGCTGTTGGAAGAGCGCATGTTCGAGAGCGCCTTCACTTTACAGACGTTGACTTCCAGATCGGAGTCGCGGATATGCTTGCCGACGATCATGCCCTCGTAGACCTCGACGCCGGGGCCGAAGAAGAGCGTACCGCGCTCTTCGGCATTGGCGAGGCCGAACGGATTGGTGGTTCCCGCTTCGGTGGCGAGCAGGGAGCCGCTGCTGCCGCGCCCCATATCCCCCGCAAAAGGCTTGTAGTCCTCGAACAGGGTGTTGATGACGCCGGTGCCGCGGGTGGCTGTCAGGAAGTCGTTGCGGAAGCCGAGCAGTCCACGGGTGGGAATCAGGTAGGTGAAGTGGACCGCACCGCTGCCCAGGCGCATATCCAGCATCTCGCCTTTACGACGGCCCATCTGCTCGACGACCACGCCCTGATACTCTTCTGCGACTTCGATATGCACGCGCTCGTACGGCTCCAGACGCTTGCCGTCCTCATCATGGCGATAGATGACTTCCGGCTGCGCCACTTGAAGCTCGTAACCTTCGCGGCGCATCGTCTCGATCAGAATGGCGAGGTGGAGTTCCCCACGCCCGCTGACCAGATAGGTGTCGGCGCTTTCGCTGGGCGTGACGCGCAGACTGACGTTGGTCTCCAGTTCCTTATAGAGACGTTCGCGCAGTTTGCGGCTGGTGCTGTGCGGGCCTTCGCGTCCGGCGATCGGGCTGGTGTTGACCCCGAACGCCATCTGCAGCGTCGGCTCATCGACCGGAATGCTGCTGACGGCTTTGGGCATCTCCCGGCTGGCGATCGTCTCGCTGATACCGATGTCGGACAGGCCGCTGACGATACAGATCTCGCCCGCCGAGACCTCTTCCTGCTCCGCCTTCTTCAGGCCCTCGAACACGAAGGTGCTGACGATCTTGCCGGTACGGATATCGCCCTCGCGGTTGACGATGGCGACGTTGTCGCCGGGATGCACTTTGCCGGCATGAATTCTGCCGATCGCGAAGCGACCCCGATACTCATCGTAGTCGATGTTGGAGATCAGCATCTGAAGCGGCGCGTCCGGGTCGCCGACCGGAGCCGGCAGATTCGCAACGATGGAGTCGAACAACGGGTCCAGATCGGTTCCGGGGTTCGCAATGTCAAGCGTGGCCGTTCCCTGGCGCGCACAGGTGTAGATGATCGGGAAGTCCAACTGCTCTTCGTTCGCGCCCAGTTCTACGAACAGGTCGAACGTCTGATCCACGACCCAGTCAGGGCGCGCATCGGCGCGGTCGATCTTGTTGACGACCACGATGGCCTTGTGCCCGAGCGCGAGCGCCTTCGAGGTGACGAAGCGGGTCTGCGGCATAGGGCCGTCCACCGCGTCTACCAACAACAGGACGCCTTCGACCATGCCGAGCACGCGCTCGACTTCGCCGCCGAAGTCGGCATGGCCGGGGGTATCGACGATATTGATCTTGATGCCGTTGTGGGAGACGGCGGTATTCTTGCTGACGATGGTGATGCCGCGCTCACGTTCCAGGGCATTGCTGTCCATAACGCGCTCGGCGAAATCTTGATTGGCTCGGAAGACGTTGCCCTGACGCAAGAGGGCGTCCACGAGGGTGGTTTTGCCGTGGTCGACGTGGGCGATGATGGCGATATTCCGAATCTGCTCCTGGCTGTAGATGCTGCTCATTGGTTCCTTGATTTCCCTCGTCCCCGCCCCGCGTCGCAGGAGGCGCAAAGGGGAACGCAAACACAAAAAAGGCGCGGCAATTCGTTCGCCGCGTTACATGACAATGCGATCACTCCTGCGAAAACCTTTTTCATTATACCACAATGCAAGACCGTGCCGAAGACCTGTTACGATGTCACTACACGCATAGCGAAATCGTAGAGGCTCCCGACACGGTCTCTGTTCGATTTACCTACAGGCTACTTACAAGTGACAATGATCTTATTGCGATTGTAACTGTCCACGCTCAACCGGAATTTCTTCAGGCTGGGCTCATTCTCCAGACGTCCGGCGAAGATCTTTGCCGTCTCTCCTTTCAACGTCAGTTCGAGCGTTTCGGTATGCGCTGCGTAGTCACCGGGGCTGACACTCAGGACATCGGCCATCTGCTCCAGAGCCGCCTCCAGTGCCTGCGCCAGGGAAGCGCTCCCGATCCCACGTACCTCCAGGTCGATGCGTTGTTTGTCGGTGAGCGCAATGCCATCCAGCTTTTTGATGACTTTCACGCTCAGGTCTTCTGCCGCTCCTTGCAGGCATATCTTGCTCGCCAGTTCGACTGTCGCTTCCGGAACCCCTGTCTGATGAATGAAATCGGCAAAGAACTTCTCTCCCGTATCCATGCGGATCGCCTTGAGTTCGATTCGTGCTCGGCACTGGACCCGATCTACGGTGCCGAGATCGGTGGCGACGTGGCGGATCTCGCCTTCTTGCTGAGTAAAAGCCTCCCCGGTAATCAGCACATCCGCTCCGAATTTTCGCCCCAGTTTGATCGCCGCCTTGTTCCCTGGATCCTCGCCTTTTATGATACGGTCCAGTACTCCCTGATAGCGGAGTTCCGTGACACGCTGCTGATCCATCACCTTATAGCCTGCCTCGATCAACTGTTTGCACATCCCAGTCTCCGCTGCTGGGTCGGGGATACGCGGCCTCGCCAGATGTTGTTCGGGAATCAGCACAATCACCTTTGTATGGTGCGCCTTCTCGATCTGGGCTTCGGTACGTTTCGGCTCGGCCTTCTCCTGGGCGAGAGCCATCCTCCCTATCAGGAGTGCCGCAACGGTCAACGCAACACAATGCATGTTGGCTGTTCGCATCATTTCTATCCTCCTCCGTTCCTAGGCCTTCTATCCGGACTTTTTAGCAGGCTTTGTGCCGGTTTTGGGGGGTGTAACGGGCTTAACCGTGGTAGCGGGCGCACTGTAAGGATTGCCGACAGGCATCCCAGGCTTGACTCGTTTGAGTTTCACCCTCTCAGTCTCGGAGATCGGTACGCACTCCGCTGTCTTTTCACCGACGGACACGACCCGCAGAACTACCTTTTCCAATACTTTATGTCCCAGGATCTTTCCGGGATTGTCCGGATCGGGAATGTCTTTTACAGTGAGTGGGATGTCGATCCAGTTTCCTTTCTTGATCCCCGCCTCAGGATCGATCTTCAGCGTGACGCTGTTTTCCTCGACATCGGCCACTTTCGACCCCGGAACCACGGGCGGCGACGGCATCTCTTCCACTTTCGGCTTCTCCGGCATCTCTTCTGCTTTTGGCGGAAGCGCCTTGCCGTCCGGCAGCCAGGCAGTCGCTTGCAGGAAGCTGATACCTTCGTTGCCTGCGATGACACCGGCGCTTTGAAGCAGTTTGCTCGGGCAGGAATCCTCATTGGGCGGGCAGGTCAAAGAGTCAGGCTTATTCCTGGTTCCCCGTACCTGTACCGTGCGGCTGGTATACTCTGTCTTGTCCGAACTGCTGCCACTGCACACCTTTTCCCATATCGGAGTGTTCGGATGGTCCAGGTCGATCAGGCGCAAGGTGCCCCGTACGTCGGCAGAGCAGACCTTGTCGATGCGGCACTCCCAGGAGCAGGGAAACTGCGCTTCTGTATAGCGCTCATACGCGGCCTTGTGGCTTACCCAGACGTCGTGCACAGGTTGCCACGCGGCGTGCTCTTGCTCATATTTTGCCTTGGCTCCTCGTCCGGAGAAGGGTGCCAGGGTAGGTTCCACCGGCTCCATATCTTCTGGATGCGCCTGAGCAAAATCCGGGGGATCCTGTGTGAGCGAACGTTGTTCGGGAACGTAGTTGGTCTTTCCGGTGTAGTCTGTTACCTGGAAGAGCCAGACATAGCGGACTCCATCCTTCTGGCGCAATTTCTGCGCGGTGTTGGTCGCACCCTGTAGATCCTGGAATACGATCTCTTTTTGCAGCACCTCGAACTGCGCTCCACGCTCCTCCAGAGAGAGTTTTAACTGTTCGCGCATCGCCTGAGCCGTTTTAAACCGAATCCCCTCAGCATCCTCCGGGGCGATTTTTACCCCCACACCATGCACCAGGAGAACAGTACGATCGATGAAACGTAGATCGGTTACGTCATCGGTGGCAGCGGTGGCAGGAATACGATCGAAATGAGGATACTGTGTCGCCCGCTTGTGCAGGATCAAGTCTGTCGGTGACGAAAAAACCGCGCATAGTAGTCCATTCGGCCCGCGCCCCTTCGCGACAACACTGGTCGTCTCTTTCAGGATATGGTCGGTGAGCAAAGCCTGGGCAGGCTCTGGAACAACCAGTTTGCTATCTCCCCGATTCAGAAAGAAGACGAAGTGTCTCTCTTCTCGCTGTTCCGGAGTCAGCGTCGCATAGGCATCCAGAGGGTACCAGTCGTATTTCGACCAGGCGCTTTTGGAGTTGACATGCCCCCAGTTCTCGACCGCCATGCGATCCGCCTCTGTGCTGAAGACTGCCAACCGGTAGGTTTCGAATTTGTTGCTGATGGTACTCGTCAGCGTCTTGTAATCGGAACGCGACTGACCGAACAATCCCATCAGTGTCTGCAGGCGCTCGGCATCCGGAGCCACGACGGCCATTGAAAACGCCAGATGTCCGGCACGTGGGTTCAGGCAGCGACTCAAGACTGTACCGCTGCCTTCGGGAATTTGAGAGAGGTCTGCGGGGCAGGCATGTCCAAGAGAGGTGGAGAGAGGTCCTTTCAACTCCTTTGTCGCGAGTAAAAAGATCCGTGTGCTGTCATTAAATTTTGGATCCTGCGTCGCCGCCTGTTCTGCTTGATCGAGAGTCAGAATAGCGACTTTATCCTCTCCCTTACGTGTCTTGAATTCTCGGTGTGTCGTGATATCATCATAAAGGGTCTTGGCAACTGCCGCCGCCTGGGGGCCGGAGACAATGATGCGGGTACGCGGTTCGTCTTTGGCAAACTGACGAATGAAACTGGTGGAGTCGGCATGGGCAAAGCCGGCGCAGGCGGTCATGCGTACAGAACGATGCGAGTTGTGGAAGCGAGTGGGAGGATCGGCTTGTGCATCCGCCCGGCAACAGAGGAGCGCCCCTAGAAGCATGAGGGTTCGACCTCTGCGAGGAGAACAATGAGAAATCAACACAGTACTGGTTCCTCCTTAAACACTAAAATGCCGTTCGCAACGATCGAGCGGCCTACTCAGAGGCAGTCCTGTTCTACATCCTATCTCTTTATTCCTGCCTCTATTGCTCGTAATATGACAAATTGTGTATCAAATATTTTATGCCCCTTCTCTGGAGGGGAAGGGGCACAGATCAGGCGCGGCAAGCAATCGTTGCGGGGAGACGTTTTGTCTTGTTTCCAGGCAGTAAATCCTATATCTTGCATTCGTTAGGCGGAGCGTCCTTGGGGTCCGGAGGGGCGTAGGAATCGCTGATGATCATTCCGGTATTGACGCGTTTGAGTTTGGCTTTCTCTTTATCGGAAACCGGGACGCACTCGGCGACGTTGTCGTGGAGCGAGACGACGCGCACGATCACTTTTTCCACCACTTTGTGCGAGAGGATCTTGCCGGGATTGTCCGGGTCGGGAATATCGATCACCGCGAGCGGGATGTCTATCCAGAAGCCTCGCTTGATACCGGCGCCGGGGTCGACCTTCAGCGTCACACTGATGTCGTCCACATAGGCCACTTTCGTACCGGAGGGCGGATCGGCGGGAGCCTTTATCGGCGCTTGCGCCTGCGTAGCCTGGTTCTGTTCGCCATTCGGCAGGAGAGCGCTTGCCTGAAGGAAGAAAAGCCCTCCTGCCCCGGCGCCCATCCCGGCGGACTGTACCAGATTCGTCGGGCAGGAGTCGTCGTTGGGAGGGCAGGGCAGAGGCGCAGGCTGGTTCTTCGTGCCGCGTACCTGCACGGTACGGCCGGCAAACTCCGCTCTGGCAGCGCGACGACCTTTACAGGCTTTTTCCCAGAGGGGAGTGTTGGGATGCTCCAGGTCGATCAGTCGCAGGACGCCCTGCACGTTTGCGATGCTCTCCTTCTCGATCTTGCACTCCCAGGTACAGGGATATTGGGTTTCGCCGGAGCGCTCATAGCCGGCTTTGCGCCTGAGCCAGGCATCGTGCAGAGGCTGCCAGGCCGCCTTGTCCTTCTCGTACTGATCCTTTTTGCCGCGTCCGGCAAAGGCATCCAGCGTCGGCTCAACCGGCTCCTTATCCTCCGGATGGGCCAGCGCAAAGGGCGGAGGGGGCGGTGAGACAAGCTTTTGGGACGGCGTATAGCTGGTCTTGCCACCGAACTCCGTCACCTGGAAGAGCCAGGCGTAACGCGTGCCGTTCTTTTCGCGGATTCTCTGCGCGGTCTCGATCGCGCCGGGCAGATCCTGAAATACGACGCTTTTCTGGAGCGCGTCGAACTGCGCGCCCAGTGCTTCGACGGGAACCTTGAGGTCCTTCTGCATCGACTGCACCGTTTCCGAGCGTATCGCCTCGGCATCGTCCGGCGTCAGTTTCACTCCAGGGCCGTGTACCAGAAAGACCGAACGGTCGATCGCACGGAGATCGGTTACGTTTTCGACGAGAGGGGCGTCCGGGATCAACTCGAAACGAACGTACTTCCCGGCACGGCTCTGCAGGATCAGGTCGGAGGGTGTCGAGAAGACGGCGCATGTCAGCCCGTTCGGACCGTTGCCCTTCAGGACGACGCTGGTCGTCTCCCCAAGGCGTTGATCCTTGAGCAGCGCCTGCGCAGGCTCCGGAACGACCTGCTGAGTATCTCCCCGATTCAAGAAGAAGATGAGATGGCGGTCGTCGCGCTGCTCCGGGGTCAGCGTGGCGTAGGCGGAGAGAGGATACCAGTCGTATTTCGTCCAGATATTTTTGGGATCGACTTTGGGGTTCCCTTTAAGGTCGATGCGCCCCCACTTCTCCACGGCCTCGCGATCCCTCTCGGAGCTGAAGATCGCCAGTCGATAGGTCTCGAACTTATCGCTGATCGGCGTGAGCATGCCCTTATAATCGGCATAGGGCTGCGCAAAAACCTCCATCATGGTCTGGAGGCGTTCCGCATCCGGAGCGACCACGGCCATAGAAAAGGCCAGATGTCCGGCGCGCGAGTTGAGATTGCGACTCGTCACCGTGCCGCTGCCCGCAGGCAGTCGGGAAGGATCCACCGGACAGGCGCGTGCCAGCGTGGCGGAGAGGCCGCCCTTCAGCTCTCGGGTCGCCAGCAGAAAGATCCGCGTGTTGTCGTTGAACTTCGGATCCTGCGCCGCCTGCTCGGCCTGATCGAGCGTCAGGATGACGACTTTGTCCTCTCCCTGGCGCGCCTTGTACTCCCGATGCATCGTGATATCGTCGAGCAGCGTTTTAGCGATCGACGCGGCCTGCGGTCCGGAGACGATGATCTGCGTGTGCGGATCGTCCTTGGCGAACTGACGAATGAAACTGGTGGAATCGGCGCGTACCATTCCTTTGCAGGCGGTCCTGCGCACCGAATGAGGGGTAACGGGAAGAGCGGAAACCTCCGCATAAGCGCCGATGTGCGCCAAAGCGCAAAGCCCAAAAAACAACAGACCCCGGCCGCGGCGACGCCGAAACAGTGAGAACACCATCGTGTTATAACCTCCCGAACGTAAACAGTGCCGCGACAGTTCTGTTTGACACTTCCTATTATACCAATCCCCGGCGGAATCCTGCAAAGAATAGGACCATTGCGTCACCTCTTCAGCCCGTCTGATTCAGAAGCGTCCTTGCGAGACGCTCTGCCCTGCACACTACCATAGGGCGAGCGGCCCTGCCTCCCTGGTCTACTCTACCCTGTTCGGGGATCCCCTACCGGCTTCATCGAAGGAGAAGCGATTGCGGTCGATTCGTCACAAGAGGCCTATATCACCGGCACCGCCAGCGGTATTTTGCCTGCCGCGGGCGATCGCAAAGAGAGGGGTTCTCTTCCTCACGTAGGGCTTGCTTGAGAGAACAGACGCCAGCCCGAGCACCAAAAAGACGGGATCAGCAGCGCTGATCCCGTCTCCTTTGAGAGAATGGGACAGAAGGGAAGCGGCTTAGAGCGAGTTACCGTTCGCAGCCGGTCCGATCTGACCGTCGCCTTCGTAGTTCAGTCCAGCCAGGGCGGGATTGTTCACTTTCGTGGTATCGGGCGCTCGGAAGAACTTCACATGACCATCGGCCATCGCATAGTTCGCACCGCCGGAGTGGCGGGTCGCCGCCGCGCTGCCGGGAAGGGACTCGCCGGTGCCCTGCGCAGCCGACGGGTTGACCGCCGCCCAGCCCTGGGTGAAATCGTTCAGGTTGGCGACGATACGACCACTCGCCGTAGGGGTGTTGGTGATGAAGAACGCCAGCGCCTGGTTATACGGATAAGGCCACGCCAGCCCCTGCGGATTGCTGTTTGCCTGGGGGCCGGAGATGCCGGTGCCGTCCAGGAAGATCGGGGAGGCGGCAGGGAGTTGGATGCCTGCCAGCGATCGGGGGCCGGAGGGGAAGGTATTGCCGTATCCGTCCGCACGCGCGAGATTCGCGTTGTAGGTGTAGCCGATCGCAAAGGAGGTGTCCGGGCACTTGAAGACTTGGTAGTTTTTGGTGTAGGGTTGCAGCAGCAGAGTCCAGGGGAAGGCGAAGTTGGTGGGGTTCGCATTGGTCCCGGAACTTCCGGTCGCAGAGTAGGGAACTACGGTCTCATCATAGTCCTGAGTATACATCATCCAGGAGAGTGAGATCTGCTTCTCGTTGGAGACGCAGGATATGGCCCGGGCTTTTTCGCGAGCCTGGGCGAATACAGGGAAAAGAATGGCAGCGAGTATCGCAATAATGGCGATGACGACGAGCAGCTCGATCAGGGTAAACCCCTTACGCACCGATACAGATTTCAAGATCTTTCTCCCTGGCGGCCTGAGTAGAGTCTAGCATCTCTCTGAGGCAGCCGTACACTTTACCAGCAGATAGGAAACGAGAATGCAGGATGACAGACACATGAGTACGATGATGCCGGATGGATCCGACGAAGGACGCCTTTACAGACGTACGGGGTGATGTGCGGAGGAGTATGACAGAGCAGTGTCCTCCATGGCACTGCGCTTGAAAGGAAGTGTGAATGAACCAGAGCCTGCACGTCGGCCTGCAATCCGACGGATTCTCTTTCCTTCCGGTGCAGTCAGTTCCAAGATCCAGGCGCTTCCACCGGTAAGACCTGGAAGGGCTTCTACCTCCCAGGAGGAGGAGCGGCGTTCTCACCGGAGATGTTGCCATGATCGCCCGCGGATCCGGTGGTCCCGGTACCGGTATTCTCTTTGCTCAGTGCTTCCGTGTTTTGCTTCTCCCGCTCCGCAGGCGTCCCCGGGTCCGCTGCTTTAGGACCGCATCCCGAAAGCAGGCTGAGCCCAAGCAGAGCCAGCAGCGCAGTTCCTACTACCATGTGTTGACGTTTCATCACGTTTACGAATGTCCTTATCTGAAATGTCCTCAGCTGAATAGACGGAGTTTGCAAACGCGGATGTTCGGAAGCAAAGAAGAATGGGTTTGCTATCGCTGCCATTGTTGTGCACAGCGAAAAAGCAAGCATATTCCCAAGCGTTAAACCACGCATCCAGTAGCATACTATATCACACGTTTCTCGCTTGTGTCAACGATTCAGGGGCCAAGACTCACATTAGTAAGGGTTCTCACTATAGATAGTGGAGGCTTATAGTACGCTCGTTCGGACGCAGTGACGGATAGAAATGGCGCGAAGACCGGAACTTGGCGTTCCGGTCTCGGAGAGGAAGAGAGGGGAAGATCAGGCGGGCAGTTTCCACGGCGCACGATACTGCGGCGTGAGCCGTGCGGTCGCCTCAGGGTCCCCGGTCACTTCCCATTTCTCGGGATCCCAGCGCAGTTTGCGGCCCAGTTCCAGCGAGAGATGGGCCAGATTGAGGGCCGTGTGCATGGGGAGATGTCTGGCGAAACTGCACGAACACTCCTCGCGCGACCTTATACTGTTGATGAACTCGCGCTCGTGGCCGGGCGAAGGCGGAGCCGCCACCGGATACTCTTTGCCCAACACCTCGTTGCCCGCCGCATCGAAGACCTGGCACAGGCCGTAGTTGGCGAGGAGCGTGCCCTCTTTCCCCTGGAAGACAATGCCGAGCCGCCGTCCGCCGCCGGACTTGCCGACGCCGAAGTTGAAGGCGTTCGCCTGCTCCATGCTCCAGGTCATCACCATCTCCGGAAACTCCCAGGTCACTTCCAGGGTGTCGGGCACATCCGCCATGCTCTCCGTGGCGAAGCGCCCCCCGGCGGCGGAGATCGCGGTCGGATGCCCCAGATCGAGCGCCCAGAACGGCAGATCCACGATATGCGGCCCCAGTTCGTGCAGCCAGCTATCCACATAGTCCTTGAAGTAGCGGTGCATCCCATCGCGGAAGCGCCCGATGTTATACGGCACTTTGGGCGCGGGGCCGAGCCACATGTCCCAGTCCAATCCTTCCGGCGGCTCGCTGTCGGGGGGATTGCCGAGTCCTTCCGAATTGTCGTTCATGGTGCAGAAGTTGCGGACCGCCGTGATCTTGCCGAGTTCCCCGGAGCGCACCACATCCACGCACTTATGGTAGTTCGCGGTGGCATGGATCTGTGTGCCGACCTGCGTGATGCGCCCGTATTTCGCCGCATAGTCGGTCATCAGTTTGCCTTCGGTCGGGAAGCGGCACATCGGCTTCTCGCACAGCACGTCTTTGCCTGCCTCCAGCGCCGCCAGCGTGACAAGCGGATGCCAGTGCGGGGGCGGCGAGACGATAATGGCGTCGAGATCTTTCTGCTCCATCATCTTGCGGAAATCGTGGTAGGGCTTCGCCTTGCCGTCCGTAAAGGCGACGGCCCGATCCAGGTGCCCCTGATCGACATCGCAGACCGCGCCGATCTCCACATCGGGAAACTCCCCGAACGTATGCATGTGCGCCCCATAGCCGCGCCCGGCGACCCCCACGACGCCGATCACGACCTTCTCACTGGCAGAGATAGCCATAGTTTCCTTTTTCTCCGTCTTTACCCCACACATGATGGGTTCATTCCAACTGTTCCCTCTGTTCGCGTCTCAGATAGATTCTCCCTCCTTTTTCGTTAGGATTTGCATTTGGGACGAATGGCCCAGGCGCGTCGACGCCTCGGCTGTTATACTGAGGGCTGTAGGGAAGGGCCGGGAACACGACACGCGAGGGCGATCCCGGCGGGAAGGGAGAGACCTCTTGACGGGTTATCTGCTCTGCTTTGTCGGTGGCTTTGGCGCGACCCTGATCCTGAGCGTCATGGCTCTGCGGGCCTATGTGCATCGGGAGATTCCGGATGCGAGCGCTCTGGGAGTGTTTCTACTGCCACTGACACTGGTTCCGGCTCTGGGAGGCGGAGGGGTCGGCGTCCTGCTCTACACCCTCCGGCGGAATCCCGATCCCCGGCTTCGTTTGCTGTGCGTTCTCCTGCTCTTGTTTTCTCTCCTGACGGCGGTGGCGCTCTGGTCTCTCCGGAGGCGGCAGGCGGCGCGGAGGGAAGCGGAAGAGGAGCAGTCCCGTCAGGCAGGCCGAAGTCAGGAAGCCCGATTGCTGGCGGAGTATGCGCAGCAGATCGCGATTGTCGCCGGTGGCGATCCCGCACAAGTCCGGGAAGGGCTCACTCGGAGCATGCCCGACTACACAACGGACTCTGCTTTGATCGAGAGGACACTCGCTCTGCGCCGTCAGGACGACCCAGAGGACCCGTTGGCGGCGGTCTCTCTCCTGGAGGTCGCGGTACAGACCGGGAACGCGGAGGTCGTGAGGCTGCTGCTTCAGGCGGAGGGCGCAGACGCGGGGAGAGCATCGCAGCATCAGCGCGCTATCGCCGCGGCCCACGGCCTGCAGCGCCCGGATCTCGCGGCCCTCATTCGTCAGCACGACGCACTTTCGCTCCCTTCCGGCGTCCTTTTGCCGGAAGAGGGAGGTGGTGGAGAAGCGCCATGACAGAACACATTACCCCGGACGAAGCGTGGAAACAGGCTCTGCAACCGCACCTGGCCCATAAAGAGATCTATCGGCATGGCGAAAAGTTAGAACTTGCGTTCTATGAAGCGATCAACAGAGGCGAGACGGACAAAATGCGCTATCTGCTGGAACAGGGACTGCCGCACCTGTTCTCCGCTTCCAGGCCGCTTCATACCGCCGCGCGCACCGACAATAAAGAGACCCTCGCCCTCCTGTTGGAGTGGGGCGAAGACATCAACGGTTGTGATGCTTTCGGCAACTCCCCCCTCTGCGAGGCGGTTCTGAACGGGTGCCTGCAAGCGATCGACTTTCTGATTCAGCAGGGCGCCGACCCGCACGTCTTCTGTTACGATCAGATGAACGCTTCGATTCCGGTTCCTGGCCGGCCCCTGCTCCGTCAAGCCGTCGAATGGGGATTTGGGTGGTGGCCCAATCAGCCCGAACAGGTACAGAAGCTGAGCGCGGGCCTGGCTTGCCTATTCGATCGCCTGCCCGCGCTGCTGCCCGAGTGGAAGGCCTTTAACGACGAGATGTACCGAATCTATAAGCTGCCGGACAAGGGGCGGCAGTGGTGTCGGTTGGTGGCAGAGGCCCTGCGGCAGCGTGGGCGCACGGATCTTGCGAATCTCCTCCTTCCCAACGAGTCGAAACATCCCGGAGATTCCGAACTCTAACGGAATATGCATGTAGCCTCTAACGCAAACCTGAAAACCGCTCTCTGGATCGCGCTTCTCCTTTCCAGCGTGACAACGATAAGCGCTCCTGCGCAGCGTGCCGCCGTTAAGCAGGCGACCGGGCAGCAGACCTATCGTAAGATGTGCGCGTCGTGTCATGGGGCGAAGGGGGAGGGAACGAAGCTGCGGGCGCAGCCGCTGACCGGGGATCGGTCGGAAAGCGATCTGTCGCAGTATATCGCGAAGTCCATGCCGCCGGGTCCAAAGAAGTGCAGCGCGGCCGACGCGAAGAAGGTGGCGGCGTTTATCTACGATGCATTCTACTCCCCGGTCGCGCAGGCGCGGAATGTCCCGGCGCGGGTGGCGCTGTCGCGGCTGACGGTGCGCCAGTTCCGCAACGCGGTGGCCGATCTGGTCGGGAGTTTCCGGGACGCCCCACACGTGCAGACGCAGCACGGCTTGCAGGCGGAGTATTTCAAGGCCAAGCGCTTCGATAACGGGGAGCGCGTCTTGCAGAGGGTAGACCCGGAGGTCCATTTCGACTTCGGGACCACCGGCCCGGTGCCGGATAAGTTCGAGCCGCATCAGTTTTCGATCCGCTGGCAGGGCAGTGTCGTGGCGCCGGAGAGCGGCGAATACGAGTTCATCCTGAAGAGCGAACACGCGGTGCGCCTGTGGGTCAACGACTCCCGAGAGCCGCTTATCGACGCCTGGGTCAAATCCGGCAACGACAACGAGTTCCACGCGTCGCTTACACTATTAGGCGGGCGCTCTTATCCGCTGCGTCTGGAGTTCACGAAATCGACGCAGGGAGTCGATGACACGGAGGCGAAAAAGGGCAAGCCCGCGCCGAAGGCGTCCATCGCGCTGGACTGGAGACGCCCGCACGGGGCGGAAGAGACCCTTCCGAACCGCTGCCTGCTGCCGGACTCCTCCCCCGAAACCTTTGTGACGGCGACGCCGTTTCCGCCGGACGACCGGAGCATCGGCTATGAGCGCGGCACCTCCGTCTCGAAAGCCTGGGATGAGGCCACGACCACGGCAGCCTTTGAGACGGCGACCTATGTCACCGCGCACCTGCGTGAACTCGCGCATGTGAAGGACGACGCGCCGGACCGTGCGACGCGCCTGCAGGGGTTCTGTCGGCAGTTCGTCGAGCGGGCGTTCCGCCGTCCCATCACACCCGCGGTCGCGCAGCTCTATGTGGAGAAGCAGTTCAAAGCGGTTGCCGATCCCGTCGCCGCCGTCCGGCGCGTGGTAGTGCTGACGCTGAAATCGCCGCGCTTCCTCTATCAGGAGGCGGCTGACACTACACCGGACGCCTACGATGTCGCGTCTCGGCTCAGTTTTGCCCTGTGGGATTCGCTTCCGGATGCGGAGCTGCTCAAGGCGGCTGCCGCAGGAGAACTTGCCACACGCGATCAGGTGAAGCGTCAGGCCGAGCGCATGGTCGCCGATCCACGGGCGGCGCTCAAAGTGCACGACTTCTTTATGCAGTGGCTGAAGGTGGACCTCTATCCCGAACTCGCCAAAGACACCAAACGCTTTCCCGGCTTCGATCCGAACGTGGCCACCGATCTGCGCACCTCGCTGGAGTTGGAGCTGGACAGCATCGTCTGGAGCGAGAAGTCGGACTATCGCGATCTGTTTCTCTCGGAGAAGACCTGGTTGAACGGCAGACTCGCGGGCCTCTACGGCGCCAAACTGCCGCCCGATGCGCCGTTCCAACCGGTCGCTCTGGACCCTGCCGACCGCTCCGGGATTCTGACCCATCCCTATATCCTGGCCAGTTTCGCCTACGTGGACAACAGTTCGCCGATTCATCGAGGGGTTTTGATCACCCGCAGTATGCTGGGGCGTGTGCTCAAGCCGCCGCCCGCTGCATTCACGCCGCTGGCTGCGGGCCTGCATCCCAATCTGACCACCCGGCAGCGCGTGGAGATGCAGACCAAACCCGCCGCCTGCAACGGCTGCCACGGGCTGATCAACCCGCTCGGATTCACGCTGGAGCGCTTCGATGCCATCGGGAAGCTGCGCACGGAGGAGAGCGGCCAGCCGGTAAACAGCACAGGAAGCTATCAGCCTCGCAGCGGACCCGCGGCGCAGTTTAAGGACGCGCGCGACCTGAGCCGCTACCTGGCAGGCAGTGACGAGGCGCACGCGGCTTTTGTGGAGAAGATGTTTCAAAACGTGGTGAAGCAGCCGGTGCGGGCGTATGGCCCGCAGACTCTTCCCAGCCTGCAGCGGAATTTCGCGGCGCAGGAGTATAATATTCGTAAGCTGCTGATCGAGATCAGCACCGTGGCGGCATTGCGGCAGCAGACCGGCGTCGGTCTCGCCGCATCTTCAGGAGGTTCGAAAACGTGGCCTATCGGAACACCCGACGTGAATTTCTGCGAGATCTGGGCGTCAGCGCCGCCGCGCTGCCTTTCATCTCGAATCTGCCCTGCCTCGCCTCGCCCGCAGCGGCAAAGCGTAAGCAGCGGCTTATCATTATGTTCAGCCCGGACGGCGTCGTGCCCAGCACCTTCTGGCCGGACGAAGAGGGCGCGAACTTCAAGTTCAAAGAGAGCCTCTCCCCCCTGGAGCCTTTCCGCAGCAAGACCCTAACACTGCACGGCGTCTGCGACCGGGTGCGTGGCGACGGCGACGCCCACATGCGCGGCATCGGCTGCCTGCTGACCGGCGCGGAGCTGTTCCCCGGCAACGTCCAGGGCGGCGGCGACACGCCTGCGGGCTGGTCCAGCGGCATCTCCATCGATCAGGAGATGAAAAACTTCTTCCAGAAAGACCCCACGACCCGCACACGTTTCGGATCGCTGGAGTTCGGCGTCCTGGTCCCCGACCGCGCCGACACCTGGACCCGAATGTCGTACGCCGGCCCGAACAAACCGATCGCTCCCGTGAGCGATCCCTATCAGATGTTCGGCAAGCTGTACGGGCGGATGAAAGACCAGGAGATGCTGAAGAGCGTTCTGGACGACCTGAATGAGGATCTGAACAAGGTGCGCGCCAAAGTCGGCGCGCAGGATCGGCAGATTCTGGACGAGCAGTCCACCCTGGTCCGCGAGATGGAACTGGAGATTCGCGCCGCCGCCAACAGCCCGCAGGTCGCCCACGCCGTCCCGGTGCTGGAGCCGGGCATCAAGCAGGACAACGACAAGATGCCGGTGCTGAGCAAACTTCAGATCGACCTGCTGGTCAACAGCTTCGCCGGAGATTTCGCCCGCGTCGCCACCCTGCAGTACACCAACTCCGTCGGGGAGCCGCGCCACACCTGGCTGGGCATCCAGGAGGGACAGCACGACCTTTCCCACAAGCCCGACAGCGACGCCGACGCGCAGAGCAAACTGACGCGCATCAACAAATGGTACTGCGAACAGCTCGCCTATCTCGCCAAACGCCTCTCGGAGACGCCGGAGCCGGGCGGTCACGGCAGCCTGTTGGACAACACGCTCATCATCTGGACCAACGAACTCGGTCAGGGCAACTCCCACACCCTCGACAACATCCCGTGGGTGCTCGTAGGCAACGGCCTGGACTTCCAGATGGGCCGCTCCCTCAAATACAAACGCGAGCCGCACAACCGCCTGCTGCTCTCCATCGCGCACGGTATGGGCAATCGCCTCACCCACTTCGGAAATCCCAACTACTGCGGCGACGGCCCCCTCGCGAACCTGACGTAAATACGCTAATTTTCCAAGATGGCGCGCGGTATCGCCACTTCGGAGCCCGGTGCGACCTCCGGGCTCCAGGGCATCGGATCCACCCGCTCCAGCGCCTGGACGACTGTCGGGTCGAACTGCGAGCCGGCACAGCGCTTCAGCTCCTCCATCGCTTCGTCCGCAGAGTAGGCCGGGCGGAAACAGCGTTCGGTGAGCATCGTCCGATAGGCATCCGCTACCGCCACGATTCGCGCCGCCAGAGGAATGTTCTCACCCGCCAGTCCATCCGGATAGCCCTTCCCGTCCCAGCGCTCATGATGTCCGCGTATTCCAGGTGCGGCCATGCGCAGTGTTGGCACGTGGCTGGTCACTTCGGCTCCGATGATGGGGTGCGTGCGCATCTTCACCCATTCGTCGGTTGTCAAACGCCCCGACTTTTGAAGGATAGCGTCGGGGACGGCGACTTTGCCGATGTCCCGCAGCCTGGCGACCAGCGTAAGGACACGCTCCTCCGCGGCATCCAGATGCATCTCCTGCGCGAGGTGTTTGGCCAGCAGAACCACCCCTTCCGTATGCTGGCCGGTGTACGCGTCCCGCACTTCGACCAGACCGGCAAGCGCTTCCACCGTTCCCTGTAAGATGATCTCTTCCCGGGAGCCTGCCCCCTCGGTCTCCAGCGTCTTTACGATGGGATCGGCGAAGGCGAATATCTGATTGCGGCCCAGTTGCTTGGCGGCATACATGGCTCGATCGGCCGCTTCGAGCAGTTCCGAACGGTGCAGCGTATCCGAAGGATAGGTCGCCGCCCCCGCTGAGCACGTCAAATAGAGTCCCCCTCCCGCCTGGAAGAGGTGCTCTGCGACCGTCGAGCGCAGACGCTCCCCGACGACCAGCGCCATATCGGTATCCATCTCCGGCAGCAACACCACAAACTCCTCGCCACCCCAGCGTCCTACGGTGTCGATCTGCCGCAGCGCGGCCTGGAGCACGGTTCCGAACTCTTGCAGCGCCTGATCCCCGGCGCTGTGACCGCAGGTATCGTTCAGAGCTTTGAAGTGGTCCAGATCGAGAAACAGCAGGCTGCAGGGGCGCTCGTAACGGCGCGAACGCTCGATCTCCTTATCGATCAGGTCCACGAGCGCGCGATGATTCGGCAGTCCGGTCAGGGGATCGGTGGTCGCGAGCGCCTCCAGACGACTGTTCGCCTCGCGCAGCAGCGTCGTGCGCAGCGTCACTTTCTGTTCCAGATCGGTGTTGCTCGCCTCCAATCTGGCGTCCCGTTCGCAGATGTCGCGCAGTTCGCGCAGGCCCCAGCGGCAGGAGATCACCAGAAAGATATCCTCGAAGACCACCCAGCCGGCGTGCTCCATCCAGCGCCATACCTCCACGGTTTCGATGCCGTAGATGGATTGGGGAAACAGCAGGCCGCGCAGGAGATGATCCAGCGCCGTCACCACCGTCCCTGTAATCAGCACACGCCAGTCCCGATAGAAGGCGAGAAAAGCCAGGGAGCCGAACACATGGAAATGCGTCTCGATACGCGCTCCTGTCACATGAATCAGGAGGCCCGACATCAGCAACTGCCCGATCGCGATCACATGGCGGGTCAGGACAGCGCCCGGTCGGCTCCAGGCGAGAAAAACCGGATAGAGCGTGATGGCGCCGCCCAGAAACAGAGCCGTCCAGACGTGAAGATGCGTCTGACTGGCCGTGCCTGCCCAGGTTCGCGGGGATAGCCAGAGGGCAGCCCCGAGCGCGGCGACCCACTGGATCAGCATCAGACACGAAAACATGCGATCGGTCTGCTGATGAATACGCTGGCGATGTGCGGCGAAGAGGGCGGAGGCCCGCTGCGCTTCGCTATCGCTCAGGCCGGCTTCTAATGTCTCCGGCATAACACTTTCCTTCATCCATAGTCTCCCTGCCACTCTCGCAGGAGAGGGCAGCGCAAAATCATGCGGCTTCTACGGTACAGCTTCGGCTTGTCTCTTGAGTGTGCTTCGTACCACTCCGGCGGCGTCCTGGATAGGACTGCGGGGTCGGCCACTCAAGGGAGAGGAGAATAGGGAGCAGCCGAACGCCGGATAGAGGGAGCGCTGTATCTGCTCCCCACGCATCAGCGCCAGAACGGCTCTCTGGCCTGCACTGTCCCCTTCCACTCCACGCGCCGACGTGATTCCGCCGCTATAACGCAGGCGGCCCGTGGCATCGAAAAGCAGCGTCTGTCCAGACACAGTCGCATGGAAACGAGCTGCCTCCCGGCCCTCTTCGTCCCGCACCACCGTGACGCCGGGAATGGCGGCGAGCCTGGTGTAGAGATCGGTTTCGTGCCACTCTTTCGGCACGATTTTAGGGGTGTAGCAGAGAACATAGGCGGCCACCGCATTGCGATTGCGCGCCATGATCCGCGCGAGTTCGCTCACACTGGCCCGCGTACAGGGGCAGCACGGGTGGGCGGCCATCACCAGCGTCAAGCGGGAAGAGCGGCGCAGAGAGCCGGAAGTCGGCCACTGCACCACGGCAGGTGCGGCATGCGTCGGGGTGCTCTCATAGCTCCAGAGCTGGCTCATGCCGAGGAGAACGCCGCCGATCCACACCGTCGGCGCCCAAAATGGCAATAGTCGCAATACGCCCCCCATCACTCTTAATCCTTCTCGGTGATGCACGATCATAGGTCCGATCCTTTTGAGAGCTTTCCTGCGTCTGTCGGCGAAGCGCTCACCTCTCGCGTGTTGCGGCCTCTCTGCCGATGCAGCGGTTAATGTAGCTGTCCGGATGCAGCGCCGCTCGCTCTACCCATTATGGAGGAGAGTCTGCGGCGAATACATCGGCGATTTGGCATACATTCCTCACTATTTCGTAAGTTTCGCGTGTTCAAACGGCCTCTGATCTCGGCGCGAATCCCTCAAGCGCCGACTTCACCCATCGATCCGGTTCGTAAAAATAGGGTATCATAGCCAGGTTCTCTCCGGTCGGCAGGGTCTGTCTCCCCCTTCCTGCTTCCGGTTCTTCTTCGTTTGCCTGCACTCGCTCCGTGGATTCAACGACTCATGGCTCATATCGTGGTGGAAAATCTGGTGAAGACGTTCGAGGTGGCGGAACGTCAGGCGGGGATGTGGGGGGCGGTGCGGGGGCTGGTGCGCCGCACACATCGTACCGTGCACGCGCTCGACGGTATCTCTTTCGAATTGAAACCGGGAGAGTTGGTCGGCTACATCGGGCCGAACGGCGCGGGCAAGTCCACCACGGTCAAGACGCTGGCCGGCATCCTGGTGCCGACCTCCGGGCACTGTGAGGTGTTGGGGCGCGTGCCGTGGAAGGAGCGCACAGCCCATGTGCAGCAGATCGGCGTCGTGTTCGGGCAGAGGACGCAGCTCTGGTGGGACCTGCCGGTCGTGGAGTCGTTCGACCTGTTGCGCGACATCTATCGAGTGCCTGCCGACCGCTATCGCGTGCTCCGCGACGAGCTGACGGACCGGCTCAACCTCGGCAGTCTGCTCGATACGCCGGTGCGCCAGCTCAGCCTCGGGCAGCGGATGCGCTGCGACCTCGCCGCCTCTCTGCTGCACGAACCTCCGTTGATCTTTCTCGATGAGCCGACCATCGGCCTCGACGCCGTCTCGAAACTGGCGGTGCGCGAGTTCATTCAGCGCCTGAACCGGGAGCGGGGCGTCACCGTCATTCTGACGACTCACGATATGGACGACATCGAGGCCCTCTGCACGCGCGTCATCGTGATCGGCGGCGGGCGAATCCTCTCCGACGGCACTCTGGACGATCTGCGCGACCGTGTGACTCGCGAGCGCTGGCTGCTGCTCGATCTCGAAGACCCACAACTGATTCTGGAAGATCCCGATGCGGAGGTGCTGCGGCGCGATGGGCAGCGCGTCACGCTTCGCTTCGATCCTGCCAGGGTCTCTCCGGCGCAGCTTATCAGCCGCCTGACCGCCCGCTATCCAATCCGCGATCTCTTCGTGCAGAACCCGCCTATCGAGGAGATCATCGCGCGCCTCTATGGAGAGCACGAGGGATGAGAGGCTATCTCGCCATCACCACCGCCCGCTTTCGGGTGCTGCTTCAGTACCGGGCCGCCGCCATCGCGGGGATCGCCACCCAACTGTTCTGGGGCCTGATCCGGATGATGATCTTTCTGGCGTTCTACGCCTCCTCGACGCGCCCGCAACCGATGAGCCGAACCGACATGGTCACCTACATCTGGCTGGGGCAGGCGATGCTCGGCCTCCTGCCCTGGAACTTCGACGCCGACGTGCGCAACATGCTGCGCACCGGCTCCGTCGCCTACGAACTGGTGCGGCCCCTCGATCTCTATGCGCACTGGTACTGCCGTGGCTTTGCCCAGCGGGTGGCTCCGACTCTCATGCGATCCGTGCCGCTCTTCGTGGTAGCCATGCTCTGGTTCGGGATGAAGCCGCCTCCAGGCGCGGCCTCCGGGTTCGCCTGGCTGCTCACCACTTTCGGCGCGACCCTGCTCAATACCGCCTTCATGACCCTCGTCACCCTGACGATGTTCTGGACGCTCTCCGGAGAGGGAATGCAGCGCCTGGCGCCGTTCCTGGTCTACATGTTTTCGGGGATGCTGCTACCGCTCGCCTTCTGGCCGGACGGGGCGCAGCCGCTCCTCCATCTCCTGCCGTTTCGCGGCATGATCGATGTGCCCTTCCGGGTCTATCTCGGTCTGATCTCTCCCACGCAGGCGCTCGGGGAGTTCGGCATTCAACTGCTCTGGACCACGGCTCTGGTGTTGGCAGGGCGCGCCCTGCTGGCCCGCGGTACCCGTCGTCTCGTGATCCAGGGAGGCTGAAACGATGCGAGACACCTGGAGGCTCTACAGACACTATTTCGGAATCTCGATGCGTGGGCAGATGCAGTATCGCGCCTCCTTTATCATGCTCGTGATCGGGTTCTTCCTGACGACCATCACCGAGTTTTTCGGGATCTGGGCGCTGTTTGCGCGGTTCGGCAGCCTGAAGGGCTGGAGTCTGCCGGAAGTCTCCATTTTCTATGGCGTGACCCATCTGGCGTTCGCCTTCACGGAGATCTTCGGGCGTGGATTCGACACCTTTCCCAACCTCGTGAAGACCGGAGATTTCGACCGGCTGCTCCTGCGCCCGCGCAGCACGATCCTCCAGGTGGCCGGAACCGAGGTCTCCCTGATGCGGGTAGGCCGCATTCTGCAAGCCCTGCCGATCCTGCTCTGGGGGGTGCATGCGACCGGCGCGATCTGGACTCCGGCGAAAGCGCTGCTGCTCATCGGAGCGATCGCAGGAGGCTGCGCGCTCTTCCTGGGCCTGTTCATCCTCCAGGCGACGATGTCTTTCTGGACGATCGAGGCGCTGGAGATCGCCAATATTCTGACGCATGGCGGCACCGAGACCGGCCAGTATCCGCTGGACATCTACCGCCCGTGGTTTCGCAAGTTCTTTACGTTCGTCGTTCCGCTGGCCTGCGCCAACCTCCTGCCGCTCAACGTCATCCTCAACCGCCCCGGCGCCATGCCGCTGATGGGATCCCTCGCTCCCCTGTGTGGATTTCTCTTCCTTGGCCTGGCCCTTCTGGCCTGGCGGCAGGGCGTGCGCCACTACCACTCCACTGGAAGCTGAACCAGCCTCCCCATGAACTCTTTCCGGCTTTCTCTCCCTTCCCTCCGACCTTTTCCGGGCTGTTGCAATCTCCTACGAAGCAGAAGGTACGCTTTTGTAAACACGCCGGGGTACTCTCACCGGATACCGCCCGCTGAATCTTCTCCTCCAAAATGAACCCATCCGGTATTTTCTGCAACAAAAAATCAGGATAGAGAAACGGGAATGTAACAGGCGACGGAGCAAACGGCGAAAAATCTGCCGGGAGGCCGCTCGAACTGTTGACAGGCAAGGGCAAAACTGTTACAATGCTTGCCAGTGTCTCGCCGCTTCACTCCCTGTACCCTTCCATCGCACGAAAGAGGGGTCTCTTCTCGTCCCTATGGAGTGAAGAACGCGGGCAAAAGAACAACGCTTCTATCATGGACGGACCGCTACAAAAAGCAGGCGGAGTCATCAGAGGTTAGATACATGGCGGGTGGATCATACGTCGGTCTGGACATCGGTTCCAACCAGATTAAAGTGGCAGAGGTGCGCAAAGTCGGGACCGGGGTCGAAGTCGTCGCCCTCGGAGTCGGGCCTACGCCTCCGGAAGCCTACGAAAACAGCCTGATCGTCGATGCCCAGCTTCTGGGAACCGCGGTCAAGAACCTGCTCAAGCAGTCCGGTATTCGCACGGTAGACTGTGTCAGCTCCGTCGGTGGGCAGTCGGCAGTCGTCGTACGCGTCATCGACCTGCCTCAGATGAGTCCCGCCGAGCTTGCGGAGACCATGAAGTACGAGGTAGAGCGCCAGGTGCCGTTCGCCGCGAGCGAAGTCATCATGGACTATCAGACCATCGACCGGCCGGAGGGTTATGCCGAGGGCCAGAATATGGATGTGCTGCTCGCCGTGGCACAGCAGGACATGGTGGATCGCCACGTGGAGATGCTCTTCGCCGCCGGCCTGAAGCCAAAAGCCATCGATGTCGAACCTCTGGCCGCCGGGCGCACGCTGCTCGATCTCGGCCCTCAACTGGCGCAGCAGCCGGGATATACGGTCGCGATCGTCAATATCGGCGCGGCCAATACCGATGTCGGCGTCTTCCGTGACAAACTGCTGACTTTTCCGCGCACCCTGCCGCTCGGCGGCGATGTGCTGACCAACGCGATCGCCGACAGCCTTCAGGTGGACAGGGCGACCGCAGAGCAGTATAAGTGTGACGTAGGTGAGGTGATCCTGGGCCAGCCGGCCGCGAACCCGTTCGCCCCACAGGAGAGCTTCGGCGGCTTCTACGATTTCGGCGTGCCGGGCGGAGATCCCGCTCCCCAGCCCGAAGCGGCGCCATCGCCCTTCTTCCAGCCGGGCGGAGCCATTTTTGGCGGTCCCGTCGAAGCGTCCCACACGCCTCCCCCGATGGATTCGACGCCTTCCAACTCGCCTTCGGGGCGCATGCCTTTCGACTTCGCAACGCCGGGTGCGGAAGAACAGCCCGTCGCTTCCCCCACTTTCGGACAGCAGGAGTACTTCGCCGCTTCCCCGCACGAGACGCCGGGGCAGCCCGCGCCGGATCCGTTCGCAGCGCCGACTCCACCCGCGCCCGATCCCAATCTGCCCGTGGCCACTACGTCCACCGGAGATCCCTATCGGGACCAGTTGCGTATCAACGTCTTCAATGCCATGGCTCCGGTCCTGGCAGAGATTTCGCAGGAGTTGCGGCGGTCCCTGGACTACTATCGCGGACGCTCACAGGACGCACAGATTCATGAGATTCTGCTCGTAGGCGGCAGCGCTCGCCTGAAGAACCTCGCGCCCTTCCTGGAGCAGGAACTCGGTATCGCGACACGCGTCGCCGATCCTCTGCAGAACGTTCAGGTCACTAAGAACGTCTCTCCGGAACTCGCGTCTCTGTTTCCGATCAGCATCGGGCTGGGAGCGCGCGAACTGATTTTCGTGCCGACCGCCGCCAAAAAGAAAAAGAAATGAAGCCGAAATGACGGGAATGGCGCGCGGCTCTTCCGCGCGCCCGATACCCGGCATTCTCGCTACAGGGGAGACGACGCCGATGCTACGCATCAACCTGCTGCCACCCTATATTTACGACAAACAGAAAAAAGTCAAGCTCGCTGCCCTGTGGGCGTTCCTCGTCGCCGCGGCGCTGGGCGGTTTTCTGTTGTGGTTCGTATCTCTGAACACTGCTCTGGCAGCCCAGAATGACCTGAAGACCAAAGCGGAGGGTCTCCGTGACCAGTACGTGAAGGTCGAAGGCGACATCAATAAAGAGAAGAGCGCCCGCGCGGAGATCGAGAAGCGGCAAGTATTCATCGCCGCTGCGCAGAAATACAACGACTCCTGGCCCGCAGCCTTCGAACTCATGCGTGATGTCACCGCCAACGACATTCTGCTCAAGAGCATGTCCTTCGACAAGAGCCGCAAAGTCGTGAGTTTTACCGGTTTTGCCAAAGACGAACAGACGATCGTACGCTGGTGGGAGTACCTCCGCAACAACTATGCGGGACCGGATGCCGCGCTGCCGTTCGATAACGTTCAGTTCAGCCTGCCCAGTCACCCCTGGCCCCCGAAGGCGGACGCCAATGGCGGTCCCGGCGGCGGCAGAGGCGGTTTCGGAGGCAGCGGAGGCGGAAGCGGCGGTGGCAGCGGAGGTTTCCAGGGCCCGTCGATGGCAGGCTCCTCCGGATTCGGACCCAGCAGCCCTGGCGGAGGCGGAAGCTTCGGCGGCCCCGGCGGCGGTCGTGGCGGAGCAGGAGCCGATAAAAAAGACGTGGGCCCTGCCGTTATCGCAGAGCGCGCCGGCATCAACTTTGCCGCATCCATCGTCTTGAAGAAACCGCTTGCCGATGGCATTCCCACTCCGGTATGGTCTGCGGGCGGTGGCGCTCCGGCGCCGACCGGCTTCGGCGGCAGCGGCGGCGGTATGCCGTCCTCGGGCGGCAACGGCGGCGGCAAAGGAGATTAGGAGAAAACGATGTCGAAATTGACCGCGTTGCATATCAGTCTGATCGGCGGAGGCATTGCCATCGTGATGTCGCTCATCCTCTACTTTGCGATGATCAAGCCGAAAAAAGAAGAGATCGAGGCCTCGGAATCCGCGACGAATGCCGCTGTTCAGGCCGGTGGTACGGAAGAGAAAGTCAAGGCCCACCAGAAGGACCTGGTCAAGGCGAAGAACGATACGAAGGTCATCACAGCCGCCTGGGCGATCAACCAGCAGCGATACATGCCGAAGATCGCCTTCTCGCCCGCGCAGAAGAGTACGAACCTGATCCATATGTATGAGTTCAGCGGCCTCTACAGCGACGGCAAAGTCTACGGTATCCGCGATCTGCCGACCGTCTGGGGCCTTAAGGTCATCAGTTGGTACGATGCGCACTCTCGGGACGGCGTCACCCGTGACTTCCTGAAGGATGACTTCGCGATCGAATCCTTCAGCCCGGACCCGAACGATATTTCGAAGTTGAACTCGATCACCTTCCCGCAGGGCAAACCCTGGGAGGTGACGGTAATCGCCAAATCCTTCGATGCGGCGATGCTGCATCTGCGCCGCTTCAACAATATGCGCGGTTTCGGAATGCCGGTCGTCGACAATGTGTCGCTCGAAGGCCAGAGTCCGGCGCTGACCATGACCTATGACCTGGCGCTCTATATCATTCCCCCGGCAGCGCCTCCTGCCCCGGATCCCGTTATCGGAGCGGGTGGCGGAGGCGGCGCTCCTGCACAGACCGGATTTGGCGGACCGAGTTCCGGCGGCAGACCCGGCGGCGGCGGCAGGACCGCCATGCCAGGCGGTTAGCGAGCGGCGGCCGCTCGCTCACAGAGGAAAACGTAATGAACAGACGAAATATACTCACGATCTCCAGTATCGCAGTCTGCGCCGTTCTGGGCGGCACGGCTGCTCTACTGATGCATGGTCCGGGCACTTCCTCGGAACGCATTCAGGTGACGACCGTAGGTCAGGGAGGCCCGACACCTCCGCCGGGCGCCCCCGGACGCCCTGGCCCGCGGCCTGCCGGTCAGGCCCCTGGAGCCGGTTTCGGTGGCCCGGCCCCCGGCCAACCCGGACGTCCCGGCGGCGCTCCACCTCCCGGTGTCGGCAAACCCGGCGGCATGTTTGGGAATCCGAAAGCCGGCGCGCCTGCCACTCCGCCCAAGCCGACGGTGAAGGCGATCCCGAACAAAAAGGGCCATGACCCCTTCTTTGTCGATTGGACCAAGCCACCGCCCCCGCCGTACGTCTTTCAAGAGATCGAGCCGATTCGTCTGGCTCCTCCGGAGACGGCGCCGATCGAGGTCAAACCCTATGAAGTCCGGGAAGAGGCCGTGGCCCGAGTCTCCGGAATCATGAGCGGAGACGGCATCTACGCGATCATCGAACTTCCGGTGGGCGACCCCGTCATCGTCAAGCCGGGAAGCAGTATCGAACTTCCGGTCGAGGGCGGGCAAACTAAACGCACCTATCGCGTCGTCTCTATTAAAGGAGAGACGGTCGTTCTCCAGGCGAAGGAAGGTCTCGCGACCTTTACGCAGGAGATTCCGCTCAGCGATGTGCCGCTGGGCCACCAGGGCGGCGGGCCCAGAGGCGGCTTTCCAGGCTCCGGTGGCGGACCAGGCGTTGGTCCGGGCTTCCCCGGCAGCGGCGGCGGCCCCGGTAACGGCGGACCGCGGCGCGGAGGAGCTTCCGGCACAGGTGGCGGCGGCAGAGCCGCAGGTGGCGCCAGCAATTAGGTCAGGTCGGAGGGGCGGGGCAACTCCCCGCCCCTCGGGCAGAAAAGCGGTTGTCTGGGGTATACTTACCGGCGAGCGGTGACAATGTAACCGTTTCGCCGCCGTATACGTCTATGTGATGAATATCTCAAGCGCGGTAGTTCGGCGCAGCCTGATACGCGGGGACATCCTCGCAACCCTGTAGCATCTCTTCGGAGGAGGAAAACCGATGACATTTCAATTCGGCAAAATGGGCCTGGCGGCGCTCTCGCTAACTGCGATGGGACTGTTGGCTCTGCCCGGCGGCAACGCACGCGCACAAGACACCCCCCCGGCGTCTGAAGCAAACGACCCGACCATGAAGAAAGTCTCGCTCGACCTGGAGCAGACCAACCTCTACTCGGCGCTGAAACTGCTCTTCAGCCATATCAACGCCAACTACTTCCTGGACCCGTCCCTCAAGAACTCTGAGGTCTCGGTCCATCTGACCAATGTCCCGTTTAAGACCGTACTGGACACGCTGGTAAAGTCGACCGGACTGCCGATCACCTGGAAGTTCGAAGACAACATCTACCGCATCGTGCCCAAAGAAGTCGATATCGCCACAGGAACCGAAGAGGGAATCAAGGAACCCACGACCGCAACCACGGATCAGGCGGCGAAGTTCGTGATCATCAGCCGTGATTCGTTCGCCTTCGACGGCCTGAGCATCGCGGAAGCGCTGGGCGGTAAGACCTTCAGTATTCTGCCCCGCGTCTTCGACCAGAATCCCTATGCGGGAAGCAGCGGTGGCGGCAACCAGGGCGGTGGCGGCAGCGGCTTCGGCGGTGGTGGCCTCGGCGGTGGCGGCAACCAGGGTGGCGGCGGCTTCGGCGGTGGTAGCGGCGGCTTCGGCGGCGGCGGCGGCGGCTTCGGTGGTGGCGGCGGCGGTCGTGGGGGCGGCGGCGGCGGTCGCGGCGGCTTCTAATTCGCCTCTGCCTGCATCCAAACAGGCCTGAAATCATACAGGGTAGGCACAGGTGACTGTGCCTGCCCTCAAATCGGCTTGTTGTCTTGAAAAAAACTTGCGCTTCGGGCAGGAATGCCGAAGGCATACCTCGAATAGACCGTTTAGTGGAAGTGGAAGTCGACTATTTTAAAGAGGCGTCCGGCATCGACATGAGACGCACTACAAGGGGGGCATTCGTATGGGCTTGCAACGACATAAGAGACGCGCAACTGGACTAGTCGTCGCCGGGGCGTTGAGCGCGACCTTGCTGGTCGGCAGTAGAGTGTATGCGAAGGCCGATGACGGTCAGCAGGGGCGAAACGCGAATGTGCTGGCGAACACGACCATCGATCTCGATCTGGCGGAATCTCCGCTCAAAGCCGCGATCCGGCTGGTCGAACAGAAGACCGGAATCAATGTCGTTGTCCAGGGCGGAAGCGCCATCAATGGAAACGTCACCCTCTCCGTCAAAAATCAGCCGATCACGAACGTCCTGAAACTGATGGCGGATTCCGCAGGCGCAGATTTCTGGGAACTTGACGGCGTCTACTACTTCGGCCCGAAGGGCAGCGCCCCGAAAAAAACGGTCGAGATCGCTCTCCCGGCGCTTCCTCAGGAACCCATCGCCAGAGCGCCTCAGAGCACCGCCTACGCGGTCGAAAAAATTCGCCTGATGTATGCCGATCCTCACACCATCGCCCACATCCTGGGAACCGACAACACCCCCATGGGCACCATGATGGAGATCTTTGAAGCGCAGGTCATCCATGCCTTACAGAACATCCAGAATCCGAACAACCATGCGCCCAGGACCTTCGATACCAGCAACTCTGTCAAAGCGATCGGCGACGGGAGAACCAATCTCAATGTTCCCCCTGTCCAGCCCACCAGCAACGGCTTCGATCTGAACCCGCAACTGAACGGCGCAGGCGGCGCAGGCGGCGGCGGCGGACAGTTCGGCGGCGGACAGGGCTTTGGCGGCGGCGGACAGGGCTTCCCCGGCGGTCAGGGCCAGGGCGCGGGTGGACAGGGCCAGGCGCGGGTGGACAGCGCCAGGGACAGAACGGAACCGGCGTGGGAACCGCGTCGCAGCTGCTGCCCGATGGTATCCAGACGCTGCTGGCGTTCTCCAATGACGGCTCGCTGCTCGTCAAATACGATCCTGCTCGTCCGGAAGCGCTGACGGAACTGCGCAAGATCATCCGCCTGCTGGATGTCAAGCCGCGCCAGATCCAGGTAAAGACCGAGTTCGTCACGATCTCCCAAAACGACATCGACAGCTTCGGTATCAACTTCCAGTTCCAGAAAGTCAACCTCATCGGCGGTACCAACACCGGATACGCCGGTACCGGCGGCCAGGCGTTCCTCCAGTATGCCACCGGAAACCTGTCGGCTCAGTTGAGTTTCGCGCTGAACGCCGGTCATGGCAAAGTCGTCGCTTCCCCGCAAATCACCACACTGAACAATATGCCGGTCAACTTCCAGGTTACGACCCAGGTACCCGTCTTCCAGAGCAGTACCGTTCTCGGCAACGGCGGCCAGACCATCGTCACCTCGAGCATCACGGCGATCCCGGAACAGACAGGCCTGAACTTCGTCGCCCGAATCAATGGCGATGAGAGTTTGACCATCTTCGGAAGCGCGTTCAACTTCGTCGTGGGAGCGCCCTTTACCGACGCACAGGGCAACAGCTTCCCGAATATCACCAACCAGACCACCCCCATTCAGCGTATTATCCGCAGCGGCGATACTATGGTGATTGGAGGCCTGAATGAGAAGAACGACGTCGTCAACTCCGTCAAAGTACCCTTGCTCGGCGATCTTCCCTTCATCGGCAACCTGTTCCGGTCCCGCAACGTCACCACGAACGATCAGGAACTGCTGATCTTCGTCACTCCGACGATCCTGCCGGAACGTGTCTCCAACGCAAATGTCGGCGGCGGCGGAGCGGTTCCGACCGGTGGCGGTGGGGCTCTGCCCCTCCCGAGCGGCGTGACCCCGTAACGAGGTCGGTGACCGGTAGTTCCCTTCCGTAAACGTTCAGTCATCCTCGTCTCCTTCCCGCGCCTCCGCGCGGGGAAGGACGCTGGTGGCTGAACGTTTCTCTGTTTCGGTGACACTCCCGTCCGGAACGCCTTCCTTCACGGCATCGGAACCGTAGGCCTAATAAGAGAGTAGAACAGGCGCTCCCAACAGAGACGCGTCGAAGAAATAGATCGTGGGAAATGGTATGGATAGGAACGAGAGGCGAAGTGTCGCGCTGATCGGATTTATGGGTACCGGTAAAACGACGGTCGGCAAGCGATTGGCCCGTCGGTTGGGGTACCAGTTCGTAGACAGCGACATCGAAATCGAACAGCGCACGGGCATCCCGGTGCGCACGATCTTCCAGGAACAGGGGGAGGTCGCCTTTCGTAAACTGGAGAGCGAAACGATCGCGACCATCGCACCACAACCGGGACAGGTGATCTCCACCGGTGGCGGCGCGGTGCTGCAGCCCATCAATGCGGAATTGTTGCGGGCCAACTGTACGGTGGTCTGGCTTACCGCGTCCCCGGGGGTGATCTTAAAGCGGGTGGGCACGGCGGAGACTCGCCCGCTGCTGGCGCACGCGACCGATCCTCTGGGACATATCCGCCGACTGCTCGATGCCCGCATGCGCTTCTATGAGGCCGCCGCCCATCTGCGCGTCGATACCACCGATCGCAGACCCGAAGCCGTGGCAGAAGAGATCGCGCGTCTCTATGAATCGAGGGATTAGACTCCCCTCACCAAGCGCATAAAAGGAGTGCGGATTGACTGAGCGATGTATACCGGTCGCACTGGGCGAACGCAGCTATGCCATTCACATTGGGACCGGACTGCTGGCATCCGGAAGGGCCGGAGAGATCGCAGCCCGTGTCGCGTCCGGCAAACGCGTCTGTATCGTGACGCATCCTGCGCTGCAAAACGACTATGCCGTGCCGCTCTCCGCCGCACTCACGGCCCAGGGGCTTACTCCGACCATCGTCACGATTCCGGCAGGCGAACGCTTCAAACACCTGAATACCGTGGCGCGGCTCTATAGGGAGTTTATTGCCGCCGGCCTGGACCGCAAAAGCCTGGTGGTGGCGGTCGGAGGAGGAGTGCTGGGAGACATCGTCGGGTTCGCTGCCGCGACCTACCTGCGCGGTATCCCTTTTGTACAGGTTCCGACCACCCTGCTCTCCCAGGTGGATGCCAGCGTCGGAGGCAAAACCGGCGTCGATCTGCCCGAAGGCAAGAACCTGGTAGGAGCTTTCCATCAACCTTCCGCTGTCATCATCGACACCGCGACCCTCCGCTCACTGCCCCTGCGTGAACTGCGTTCCGGTCTGGCAGAAGTGATCAAGTATGGTATAATCTACGACAGGCTGTTTTTGGATTCGATCGACGCCAACCTGCCCCAAATCTTGCGCCGTGATGAAAGCCTCCTGACCGAGGTGATCGGACGTTCCTGTGAGATCAAGGCGGAGGTCGTGGGACAGGACGAGACCGAGCAGGGCCTGCGGGCGATCCTGAATTTCGGACACACGATCGGACATGCTCTGGAAGCGGTGACCGCCTACCGGCGTTTTAAGCATGGAGAGGCGATCGCGATCGGGATGGTGGCCGCCTGCCTGTTGGGAGAAGAGGTCGGGGTGACTCCGATCGCGGTGACCACGCAGGTGAAGTATGCGCTGGAGCGCGCGCATCTTCCAACAGCTTTCCCGCCGGAGATCGAAGCGGAGGCGATTCTGAAAGCCGCCCAGCGCGACAAGAAAACGGAGGCAGGGCGACTGCGATTCGTATTGGCGCGTGAGATCGGGGATGTTTTCTTGAGTCCGGATGTGCCTGAAACCGCGGTACGGGCCGCAATCGACCGTCATAAGAGGCGATTTCATGCCTGATTCCCCCCATAACCCTGCGCTCTCGCCATCATCCGATCTTCCCAGCGCGCTGGAACAGGAAGAGGCCGACACCACGGTCAGCTTTCTGCCTCCCGTTGTGAGCCGCCTCTTTATTGGGGCATGGATACTGCTCTTCGCCACCCGCTGGCTGCTCGTGCAAGGCCTGCTCGCCGTCGGCTTTTTCGGGCCGGACATACCGGAGAACCTCGACCGAATCGATAAAATGGACCGGATCGATACCGCGATGGGGCGGGGTTATCTTGTCTTGCTGAGCGTCACTCTTGTCACACTGGTTGTGCGGATCGTGCAGGGCCGGAAGTCCCAGCCGGAGCCCATCGGTTCGAAAATGGATTTTAACGCGCAGGAGGTGTCGGAATCGGCCATTGAAGGCGCCGTAGGGGCCGAGACGTCCGACAGGGGAGGCAAACAGGCGTGATTAACCAGTGGGTCAATCAGCGTTATGAGGTGGTCGAGAAGGTCGGCGAAGGGCCGCTCTTCACCGTCTACAAAGCGCGTGAAAAAGGCACCAATCGCATTGTGGCGCTCAAAGCCGTCCATCCGAACTACGCCGCCGAAGGCGAGTTTTTCGGCGCCCTGAAATCCGGGCTGGAGGCGACCGCAAACCTCAACCATCCCAATATCACCGCATTTCAGGAGTTCAACACGACGGAAGACGGACAGCCGTTCGCGGTCGTAGAGTTCGTACGCGGGATCAACCTGAAAGAGCGCGTCCGCCGCATCGCCCCCTTTACCCTCTCGGTCGCCATCGACTATGCCTGCGCGGTCACGGAGGCGCTGCACTATGCGCACACCGTTGGGCAGGTGCATGGCGATCTGCGGCCCCAGAACATCATCATCAGTCCGGAAGGGGCCGTCAAGGTGACGGATTTCGGGGTGCAGCAGGCGATCGCTGTCTCCTCGCAGGCGCAGCAGGCGGTACTGCGCAGCGCCGCTCCCTATCACTCCCCGGAACTCTCCATGAAACTCCCAGGCTCCGTGAGCGGGGACATCTATGCCCTCGGCGCGATCCTCTATGAGATGCTGACCGGAACTCCCGTCTACTCCGCCGACTCTCCGGAAGGTCTGGCGGACCAGCACGCCTTCGCGGTCATTCCTTCGCCGCGCGCCATCAATCCCGGCGTACCCCGCGCCGTCGAAGGCACCATCCTCAAATGCCTGCAAAAGAGGCCCGAGCAGCGTTATCGCACCGTCGCGGAGCTGCTCAACGACCTGAAAGCGGTACGGGACGCGCTGCGTTTCGGTAAATCGCTCTCGTGGACGCCTCTGGAAATTCCTGTAGCTCCTGTCACTCCGGCAGCCGTGGAGACGCCTGCCGCCGCACCCATCAAAACTCCCGTGCCGCCGCCGAAAGCGACTCCCACTCCGGTTGCCACGCAGCCGCTGGAGCCTGTGGCCAGCGTGGCGGCCTCCAGTCAGGCGGTGACTATGCCCTCCCGGAATCGACTGCGTGCTCAGGATGAGCGCGTTTCGTTCTACCTCAAAATCGCACTTGGCACCGTGACGGCCGTCATACTCGTCTGCCTGATCGGCCTCTATGCGATCTACCTTACGAATTGGGTCGTGCCAAAACCCATCGCCATTCCGAGTCTGATCGGCAAGGATATCGACGAGGTGCGGCAGATCGTGGCGAGCAAAAAGGTCAAGTTGATCGAACATCCGGACTATGCCAACAAACCGCGCAATATCGTCTATCGCACGGATGTGGAGGCAGGAGAGGCGATTCGTTCCAGCCGGCCGGTCAACGTCTGGTACAGCAAAGGCCCGGAGTACGTCGATGTTCCAAATCTGGTCGGAATGACCCGTGAGGACGCGGAACTGAAGCTGAACGCGGTCGGCCTCAAGGTGGGGAAGATCGCCCCGCAATACGACAAGAAAGTCCCGGTCAACCACGTCATCAGCCAGGATGTGACCTTCAAGAAGCGTGTGTTTCACGATACCCCCGTCGATATGGTCGTCAGCGATGGGCCGAAACCGGATGAGATCAGCCCGGATGCAGGTTCGCCGGACGGCGATCCTTCCGCAGACAACTCCCCGGATACGCCTTCCACTTCCGGAGATTCGACGGATACCAGCACGGATGCCAATGCGGAGGCCACTCTTGCGCACAAGTACGACCGCAGCGTGACGCTTGTCAAAGACGGACAGGGAGCGCGGCGCGTACGGATCGAGTATAAGGACGCTCAGGGCGACCATCCGCCGGTGGTGGACGAGACGCACAATGAGGGAGATGTGATTCCGGTGCAGTTCGACTACTTCGGCAAGTCGATCACTCTGCTGATCTACTACGACAATAAGCTGGTCAAGAAACTGACGTTCGACCCGCTGGCGACCAAAAAGAAGGCGTTGTAAATTGAGCACTATCCCGGCACTGCATATCGCTCCTTCTCTGCTGGCATCGGATTTCGGGCACCTCGCGGACGCCGCCCGGATGGTGGAGGAGGCAGGCGCGGAGTTTCTGCACTTCGATATCATGGACGGCTCTTTTGTGCCGAATATCTCCATGGGCATGCCTGCGGTCAAAGCGCTGCGCCCGGTTTCGCGCGCCTTTTTCGATGTGCATCTGATGATCGTGCAGCCGGAGCGCTATGTCGAGGATTTCGTCAAGGCGGGCGCCGATAGCGTGACGGTACAGGCCGAAGCCTGCCTGCACCTCCAACGCACGTTGGCGCAGATCCGTCGGGCCGGTGCGAAAGCGGGGGTCGCGCTCAATCCGGCGACTCCGCCCGAGGTCCTGGAGTATGTGATGGACGACCTCGACATGATTCTGGTGATGACGGTCAACCCCGGTTTTGGCGGTCAGTCGTTTCTGCCGGCCATGCTGGCCAAAGTACGGCGGGTGCGCGAGATGATCGCGCAGACCGCGCATCCTATTCATCTGGAAGTCGATGGCGGCATCGAACCTGAGACGACCGGCCCCGTCACCGAGGCCGGCGCCAATGTACTCGTGGCCGGGACCGCGATCTATGGGCATTCGGGCGGAGTCTCGGAAGCGATCCGCCTGCTCCGCGCCGCCGCGCGCTAAGGAGTAGCCATGACACCGCCGGTATCTCCCTATACCAACATTATCACGCCCCGTTCGCGCCGCTATCGCACGATCATGACGGTGCTGCTGGTGTTCCTTCTGGCCATGACCGTCTACGGTGGCTTCAAGGTGATGCCTGCGGTGAAGCAGGCCATAGGCAAATCGGACATGAGGCAGTTGCGGCTTACCGCGGAGTCGCAGCCGAGTCCCGGCTTGACGGCGGAACAGATACTCCACGCACAGCGCACACTGAGAAGGCGCTCCGTGGTCGTCTATATGGCGATGGCCTACTGGGGTGTCTGCTCACTGATGATGGTCGGTATTCTCTTCCTCGCCTGGCTCGATTTCCGCGAGACGACCCGCGCTTTCTCTCAACAGGCACAGGCTCTGCGCCAGGAGACGGTCGCCACGCTCCAGCAGGATGCGCTCAGGCGAAAAACAGACGAGGACGAGGAGGATGCCTGACTCCCTGCCTCCTGCTTCGCCCGCCGTTCTGCCCCATTCCCCTGATTTCGAACAGAGTGAGAACCCTGTACCGCGCACTTCCGGAACTCCGGATGAGATTCGGTGGATGCGTCGCGCACTGCACCTGGCCGAGCGCGGTTTTACGCCCCCGAACCCGATGGTTGGCTGTGTGCTGGTGCGTGACGGCATTAACGTCGGCGAAGGCTGGCATCCGTATGCGGGGCAGCCGCACGCCGAGGTGTTCGCCCTGCGCGCCGCCGGGGACAAGGCCGCGGGAGCGACGGCCTATGTGACCCTCGAACCCTGTTCCCATTTCGGCCGCACGCCCCCTTGCGCCGATGCCCTGACCGCCGCGAAGGTTCGACGCGTGGTCGTGGCGACACCGGACCCCAACCCGAAAGTCAGCGGACGCGGCATGGCAAGGCTGCAAGCCGCCGGAATCGAGGTTGTTCTGGGAGTACTGGAGACGCCCGCCCGGCGCGTGAATGAGGCTTTTCTGCACTTCCACACGACCGGCGTTCCCTTCGTGACCCTGAAAGCGGCCATGACCCTCGACGGCAAGATCGCGACACGCACCGGCGACTCCAAGTGGATCACCGGCCCGAAGGCACGCCGCTTCGTGCACCTCCAGCGCGCCCGCAGCGGAGCGGTCCTGGTCGGCATCGGCACTCTGCTCGCCGACGATGCCCAACTGACCGCGCGCCTGCCCGGCATGACGCTGCCGCGCCAACCCCTGCGCATCGTTGTAGACAGCCACCTGCGCACCCCTCCCGACTGCGCCGCCGTCCGCCTCGCCACTCCCGAAACCCCTCTGCTCATCGCAACACGAGAGAGCCTCACTTCCGATCGTGCCCGCGCACTGATTCGAGAAGGCGTGGAGATCCTCTCCCTTCCCATGAACACAACAGGTCGTGTCGATCTGTCGGCGCTATTGCAAGAACTGGCAAGACGCCAGATCATCAGCGTCTGGGTCGAAGGGGGAGGAGAGCTTCATGCCTCTCTACTTCAGGCAGGACTCGCGCACAAAGCCTTCTTTTTTATCGCTCCCAAATTGTTGGGCGGGAAAGACGCCCCCACACCTCTGGAAGGTGCAGGGCCAAAGCTCATGGACGAGGCAGTTCCTCTGGACTCCCTGATCGTTCACCACTTCGGGCAGGATCTCGCAATTGAGGGTCGCGTTTTGCCGGATGCTCTCGGGATTTCATTGCCGTAATCCCTCCAAAAGGCAAAAAAAGGTCACGCCATCAGAGAGCGTGACCTGGCTGCGAATGCTCGCTATTTCAACCAAGGAGAAAACTAATCTCACAGACGTACTGATAACGCAGAAGTTCACTTCTTTTTCACTTTTTCTTGGGATACTCTTTTTTGTTACCTTCGGCTAATTTCCGGGTATGAGGAGTCGTAGGAAAGAGAAATGTCACTGCCGCATTTTCCACCTTTCCCATAAACCCAATCAACCTAAGTGCCCGAGTTCCGTATCGCAGGAGAGTCAATACTATGTTCTTCCGCCGACATTGCCTTCAAAGCGTCTTCGCGCTCACTGCTGTCTCCGCAGCGCTGCTCACTCCGCTGTCGTCCGCCTATGCGGATCCGCCCAAAAACCAGAAAGCCGTCACGCACGCCCCTCTCGCCAAACCGGAGGGCATCGACCCGGAACTGAAAGCGGCCATCGAGACCGCGCCTTCCGCCACCGTCTATCCCAACGCCAACTATGCGCGTCTGCTCGATCTCGGGAACGTGACCGTGAAATCGGATGGAACCGTCGTGGCGCGCTACCGGATGACCTACAAACTCTTCAACGATCGCGCCCGTGAACTCGCTGAGGTCAACCTTCCCTACAACTCCAGCTTTCAAGAGCTGCATGTCGTCAGCGCCCGCACCATCAAAAAAGACGGCACGATCGTCAGTGTCAAACCTGCCGATATTCGCACCACCGCGCAGGCGGGCGACTACCTGATGTACGACGATGCGCAGGGCTACGGCTTCTCCATGCCGGGGATCGAGGACGGCTGCATCATCGACTATACCTGGGACGAGATCACCCACCCGATGCTGATGCCCGGACAGTTCTTTACCTACTGGGGATTCAACGGCCCGGAACCCGTCGGAGTCAGCCGTTACGTACTGCATACGCCGACCGACAAACCGCTCAAGTTCAAGACCTACAACAACGACGGCCTCAAGCCGGTCGTCACCACCTCCCTCGACGGCAAGACCCGCACCTACACCTGGGAGGTCAAGAACGCGAAGCCGCTGGACATCGAACCCTCCATGCCGAACTACAACGCGATCCACACCTGGATGGAGGTCTCTTCGCTCGACTCCTGGCAGGATATCGCCAAATGGTTCTGGGGCCTCCAGTCTCCGCAGGCCAAACCGACCGATGCGATCAAGAAGACCGTCACCACGCTGATCGCCGGGAAGCAGACCGAGGAAGAGAAGGCCCGCGCCATCTACGACTGGGTCGCCAATCGCACCCGCTACGTCGGGCTGGAGTTCGGGATCTCGGCCTTCAAGCCCCACGCCGCCTCTGAGGTGCACGACAAACTCTATGGCGACTGCAAGGACAAGGCCACGCTGCTGGTGACGATGCTGGGTCTCGCGGGGATCAAGGCCAGCCCCGTGCTGCTGCATGCCGAAGAGCACCGCAAGATTGACGAGGGCCTGCCCACCCTGAACGCCTTCAACCACTGCATCGCGCTGGCCGAGATCTCCGGCAAAGAGGTCTGGCTCGACGCCACCGCCGAAACCTGCGCCTATGGCGATATTCCCGCCGGTGACCGCGGCTCCCGCGTCCTTGTCGTCAACGACGGCAAAGGCGAGTTCAAGACCATTCCGACCTATACCGCCGCCGAAAACGGCATGTCGGTCCGCTCTGACATCACGCTGCGGCCCGATGGCGGCGCGGACACCAAAGTCGACTTCGTCATGCGCGGTGAGGCAGGGCAGGGCATGCGCTATCGCGCCAAAGCCTACACTCCCGATCAGCGCAGACAGATGATGAACGCCATGGCGCAGCGCCTCTCCACCGGAGCGACGATGAAGGCGTTCGATCTGCCGGACGGCACCGATAAAAACGGCCCGTACGAGATGAAACTCAGCGCGTCCGCTCCCAACTTCGCCAAGAAGACCAGCAGTCTGCTGCTCCTGCCCGTCGGCCTCGGCACGGGCGGCAGCGACCGTGCCAATCCCTACACCCAGGAAGAGCGCACCTGGCCGGTCGTCGAAGAGAGCGCCTCCCAGACCGAGAGCGTCACGGTCTACCACCTGCCGGAAGGATACACGATCGAAGACATCCCGACCGATGTCAGCCTCGTCGGCCCGCTGCAGGAGTATCGCCGTAAGATCGAAAAATCGGCGGATGGCAAGACGCTGACCGTGACTTCGACCGTCGTGGAGAAACCGGGTTCGGTTCCGGCAGCCGACTATAAGAAGGTCAAAAACTACTACGACGAGATGCTCAAGACCTCGGACGATCAGATCGTCCTGCGCAAAAAGTAGCGTGTCCATGCACGCCTTTTCCCTGAAATGGCGAAGCGCGCGCCGGCACCGCGAGTTCGAAGCTTTCGCTGCCCCGGAGATCGGGGCAGCGATCGCAGCGGCGCTGACCGCAAGCGGCGGACAGGACGTGTGGCAGGCCGGGACCCTCTGGAAATGTCCCGGCTGCTGCGATCGTACCCTGCGGACCGAGGAGTTTCTGGAAGGGATGCGTCGCGCCGAACTCTGGCTCCAACAGGCCGAAGAGTGGCGTCTCCTGGCCGGTGATCCGCCGGACTCGGGACGGATGGACGCCCTGGAATGGATCCATGAGGTAACGGCTACCATGTTCGGCTGTGAGCGGGATCGGGTCTATCTCAAAGACGAAGACGGCGTCTGCACCTTCGGAAACGCCTCCTACTACTCTCGAATCTGATCGCTAACCACAGACCAACGAGTCCCTCGGTTCTGCCGACTCTCTTCGGCGCTTTTCCCTCTAAAGCAGGAACAATGCGCCGTTTTTTCTCGTCTGTAACCAGGCAAGGGACCAAAAGCAGTTTCTTTTCATTTTTTCTTTTAAGGAGTACTTACGATGCCTCGTAAAATGACGGCCGAAGATTTCATGCGTTTGCAAATTGCCGGCGATCCGCAGATCTCCCCGGACAGCGAACGGATCGTGTTCGTGAAGAAAAGCGTCGATGCGGCGAAGAGCAAATATCGCAGTGAGATCTGGATCGTCCCGACTCTCGAAGGAGAGCCACGCCGCTTTACAGGCAGCGATTCCAACGACAGTTCGCCGCGCTGGTCGCCAGACGGCGCCCGAATCGCGTTTCTCTCCGACCGCCAGAAGCCGAAAAGCCGTATCTTTACGATCCCCACGGATGGCGGAGAGCCGACGGCCCTGACAACCCTCGATAAAGAGGGCGGTATCGGCGGCTTTCGCTGGTCGCCGGACGGCACGAAGATCGTCTTCACCTTCCATGAGACTCCGGAAGCCTACCGCAAAGAGAAGGTCGAGGAGCGGCAGAAACAGGAGATGCCGTCCCCGCCCCGTGTCCACACGACGCTGAACTACCGCCACGACGGCGGCGGCTTCGTCGATGGCTCCTTTGCGCAGGTCTGGGTCGCGGATGCGACGACCGGCGAGTGCACGCAGTTGACGACCGGCCCCTACGACTGCGAACTTCCGGTATGGTCCCCGGACAGCACGACCCTCGCCTTCCTCTCCGACCGCCGCGACGACCGCGACATCGCCCCTCACTACGACACCGGCCTCTGGACGATTGCCGCGACAGGAGGAGAGCTGAGCCGTATCCCAACCCCGACCGGTCCGAAACATGCCCTCTCCTGGTCCCCGGATGGCACGCACTTCGCCTATATCGGCAACCCGGATCTGACCGACACCTGGGGCACCAACAATCCGCGCATCCTGGTGCTTCCTGCCGCAGGCGCAGACAGCGCCCACGATCTGGTCGGCGCACTGGACCTCTATGTCGGCTATGCCTCCCTCTCCGACTCCCACGAGATCGGCGGAGGCGATACGATCCAGTGGAACGCGAGCAGCGACACGCTCTTCTTCCCGGTCAGCGAGCGCGGCGATACGCGCCTCACTCTGGTCGGCCTCTCCGGCGGAACTCCCTTCCCAATCTCCCCGGCAGGCAGCGAACTCGGCGGCTTCACCATCAGCCCCAACGGTCGCGCCGCCGTCACTCTCGGCACCCCCGTCTGCCCCCAGGAACTCGCGGTGCTGCTGGAGCCGAAAGCGCCGGGAGAGAGCGTGCAGGTACGTCAACGCACCGACTTCAACCACACCTTTGCGCAGGAGGTCGAGGTGATCGCGCCGGAACCGATCTCGCTGCGCAACGGATCTGGCGGCGCTGTCGAAGGCTGGCTGCTGAAGCCGGGCGCTATGGATCCCGCGCAGAAGTATCCGGCCATCGTCTACGTGCACGGCGGGCCGCACACCCAGTACGGCAACATCCTGATGCACGAATTCCAGTTTTTGGCGGCAAACGGCTATGTTCTGGTCTTCGTGAATCCGCGCGGCAGCGTCGGCTATGGTGAGGCGCACACCAAAGCGATCAAAGGGAACTGGGGCCAGAACGACTACGAGGACATCCTGGCCGCCGCCGACTACGCGGAGTCACTGCCCTATATCGATAGGCAGCGCATGGCGATCATGGGCGGCTCCTACGGCGGCTACATGACCGCTTGGGCCGTGGGCCACACCGATCGATTCGCCTGTGGCATCGCGGATCGCCTGGTGGGCAACCTGCACAGCATGGCGGGCACGACCGATTTCGCCTGGCGGCATGGAGCCTACTTCCCCGGCAACACATGGAACGATCCGCTCCCCCTCTGGCAGCTCTCCCCGCTCGCCTTCGCCGGCAATATCAACACCCCTTTGTTAATCATCCATAGCGACGGCGACCTGCGCTGTCCCATCGGTCAGGCCGAAGAGTTGTTTGCCGCCCTTCGTATGCAAAACAAGGTCGTGGAGTTCGTACGCTATCCCGCCGAAACCTCCCATGGCATGTCCCGCAACGGCCCGCCCGGCCTGCGCCTCGACCGTCTCCAGCGCAACCTCGCCTGGCTCGATCGCTGGCTGAAATAGAGATGTCATCACTTTGGAGGGACACAAGACGTGTCCCTCCTTTTTCTGTTTGGAGGCGGGATGGAGTATAATTTCTGCACTACCTGGCGATCTTTAACAGCAGGCAAAACCAAGGGCGGAAAGCGATTTTTTATGGAGAAGCGGATCAGTGCGGCGCGGTTGACGGAAATCGTGACACGATTTCGGGAGAAGTCGATCCTGGTGGTGGGCGACTTGATGGTGGATGAATATCTGATGGGTAACGCGCAGCGAATCTCTCAGGAAGGCCCGGTGATGGTGATCGAGGTGCACTCCGACGATTTCAAGCCGGGAGGGGCCGCCAATGTTGCCAACAACCTGCGCTCGTTGGGAGCGAAGGTGGGAATTGCGGGCGTGGTCGGAGAGGATGAGATGGGACGGCTGCTGCAGGAGGAGCTGCAGACCTGGGAGATCGGCACGGAGGGCATTCTCATCGACTCCTCGCGGCCTACGACGCGGAAGACACGGGTGGTGGCGCAGAACCAGCAGGTGCTGCGGGTGGATCGCGAGCAGACGCATCCGCTGCACTCGGAACTGGCGGAGGCACTGATCGTTCGGGTGGAGGAGGCGTTGCGGCAGGCGGATGCGGTCCTGGTTTCGGACTATCGCAAGGGCGTTATCTCTCCGGAGGTCGCGTCGCGTTTGAGTGCGCTGGCGGTGGCGATGGGCAAGCCGCTCGTGACCAACCCCAAACCGACGAGCGCGCTCTGGCTCAAGGGGGCGAGCGTGCTGTCGTTGAATCATTTTGAGGCCGAAGAGTTGAGCCGCTCCCGTATGCCGGAAGATCCTGCCGAACTGCACCACTATGGCGTCGAGATGCGGGAGCGGTTGGAGGTGGATACGCTGGTCATCACGCAGCGGGAACAGGGGCTTGACTACTGGCGCAGCAACGGCGAATACGCGCATGTGCCTGCCCACAAAGTCGAGGTGGCGGACAGTGCGGGCGCGGGCGATTCGACCATCAGCGCTATGACTCTCGCCCTGGTCAGCGGGGCGAACACCTATGAGGCGGCGGAGATCGCCTGTCTGGCAGGAGCCTGTGTGGTGCGCAAACACGGCGTCGCCACGGTGACCCCGGAAGAGATATTGGCGGAGGTGTACTGATTCTTTACGTGCATTTTTGAAACCGCGCCGCGAGAAGGCGCGTATTCCCCATAACAGTGCTGAAGAGCAAGGGGGAGACGAGGACGACTACGCTGGTGGAACAGAATGATGCCGATCTCGTGCGGCAGACGCTGTGCGGGAACACATCGGCCTATAATGGTCTGGTGATGCGCTACCAGCGGCAGGTCTATAACCTGGCGTACCGAATGCTCGGTAACGCCGAGGATGCAGGCGACCTGGTGCAGGAGACATTTCTACGGGCCTACGGGGCGTTGGCGTCTTTTCGTCAGGATGCAAGTTTCCTGACCTGGCTGTATAAGATCGCCTCCAACCTGTGTATCGATCAGTTGCGTTCGCGCAAAGCCCGGAGCGCCCTCTCCCTCGATGTCGAGCTGGAAGAGGGACGCGAACCGGCGGCGGACTCCCGCAACAGTAGTCCGGAGGAACTGGCAATTCGAGACTCCGTGCAGGACGTGGTACAGCGTGCCATCGTCAATCTGCCGGAGAAATATCGGGTCGTGGTGGTGATGCGTCATTTGCAGGATATGAGTGTGGAAGAGATCGCGAACGTGCTGGATATGCCCACGGGAACGGTTAAAACTCATCTATTCCGAGCGAGAGAGATGCTGCGAGGCCGCCTGCGCTCGGTGTTGGAAATGGAAACGGATGGAAAATAGATTCGATCATAACCCGCCGGAGGAGCAGGGTTGGGGCAACTATGTCACCCCGCCCGGCGCTCCCGGACGCAATAGCTATCGGCCCGGTAATACGCCTCTGGAGACGGCTCTCTGCCAGCGAGTGCGCGAAATGCTGCCGCATCTGTTGGAGAACGACGGCGAGATTCGGCCCGAAATGGCGCGTCAGGTCTTTGCGCATCTCTCGGTCTGCGCCGGCTGCGCCGGAGAGTTCGACGAGATGGAGCGCGTGATCAAACTGATGGATAAGATGCCTCCGGCAGAGATGCCCCAGGACTTCTCCCAGATCATCATGCAGCGTATCCTATCGCCGGACGGCCCGATCCCGCAGCGACCTCCCCTACGGGTTCCGCTGAACCTGGGAGACGCCCAGCACGCCGTCACGTCTGTCCCGACCACGGACGCCACGACCCGCCCGACACGGGCCGCCCTCGGTCAGCCGCAGTTCAACGATACGCTGTCTACCCTCAAGGTGACGCCGAGCGTTACCGCTGCCCAGCGGGCTTCCATGCCGGGTGTGGCGCAGAACGTGACCCAGAGTGTCGCGCAAAATGTCACGCAGAGTGTCAGCGTACAGTCGCAGAGCAGCCTTCTTACGACCTTCCAGCGGCTGACAGCCGCCAGCGTGCTTACGGCGGTCATGGCTTTCCTGATGACGACGCCGTGGGGGCGCAATGCGCTGAGTTCCGACCTGGAGGCTTTAAAGGCCTGGATGCAGCAGATGGGTGATGCGCTCAACCGCGTGCCGCTCTTCGGGCGAATGACCGCCTATCTGTTCGCCGCGCTGACTCAGATGAGTGACTCCGTCACGGAAACGTATCGTACGCTTGGCGCGACCGCCGCAAAGGGGCTGACCGTCGATATCGCCCTCTGCGCCTGCGCCTATTTCTTCCTGGCTGTTCGCAGACAGCGCAGCCAGCGTGTGGGGATCTAGGAGGGCCGAATTTATGCAAAGAATCTTCCTCGCCCTCGTGGCACTTATTTCGATCATGGCGACGAACGTAAAGCCGCTTCAGGCCCAGGAGAACGGCGCACCTGTCGAACCCACTTCGGCACCGCAGCGGATCGACGATCATGAGGGTGGCCTGACAGCCGTGGCCCGATCGCATGCAGAGGCGCCGGCCGGAGCGGTCATCATCAATGCTTCGACGACCACGGACAGCCTTGCCGTGCGCAATCGTCCTCTGGTGATCGAAGGGCATGTTCGCCACGATGTACTGACGATTAACAGCGAGGTCATCATTCGACATGGGGCCACCGTGGGCGGACATCTCGTCGCGATCGGCGGCAGCGTCCAGAACGATGCCGGCAGCGCCGTCAAGGTGATCGAACAGGACGCGGCCCTGGCCAACGACCCGAACATCGCCCTCGCTCCGGCAAATATCAAGGTCGTCCGAACGACCGCGCCGCACAAAGCCGACAACTGGTTCGGTGGGCAGTTCGGGCTGCTGGTTCTGGGACTGCTCGGCGGGGTGATCCTGATGATCCTCGCTCCCCGACAGACACAGCGCGTCTCGGAAGCGATCGCGTTCAGTCCGGCACGGTCGCTCGCCGTAGGGGGGCTGACAACGCTGGGGATGCTGGTCGTACTGGCCTTTAACAGCTCTCTGATGCATCTCGGCGGCGTCGGCCT
>Ga0070658_10000073_pt1 | contig 96498 bp, 81 predicted proteins | sample KBSC13metaG_FD_64664 | JGI IMG/M metagenome (GOLD analysis project Ga0070658, IMG submission 64664) | Corn rhizosphere microbial communities from Kellogg Biological Station, Michigan, USA - KBS C1-3 metaG | ecosystem: Host-associated > Plants > Roots > Rhizosphere > Soil ...
CCAACAACTACTTTTTATCACATAGGGCCTGCGATAAGCACTATACCCCAAAATCGTCGATATGAGTTATATTTCTGCATTTCTTTTACTTTGGCACTTTTTTACCGGACAGTAATAGTCGGAGACTACGGACAGCGGTGTCAACTTTTTTCAGGACGACCATAGTGTAATTTCTTTGTCCATAGACCCCAAAAGTTTATGCGGACACCAGGTACACTAAGACCTGTTAAGCGTTTGGATTGGAAAAGAAAGGTGTTAAAAGTGGTAAAAAATTGAAATTATTCAGACTTATTCGTCAGGATGGCTCAATTTTTCTGCATAATCCATTTGACGCCTATGTGCTGATTTGCAGCAATTTACATTATATCTGTTCACGAAAACGATCAAGTTGATGAAGGTTTGGCACTTAGTGTAAACATCCAAAATGCTAATAATTAAGGCATTGAGTGGCCGAATATGGCCGACAGTGGCGTGAACGTGAACATATAGTGTAACAAACCGTCTGATAGGCAGCAAAAAAGGCCCCTGGTTTACTACCGGGGCCCGCCTCAATTAATGTATACTGATCTTAAAACTAATCGTTTTCAAACCCGGTATCCCTTAGCCGGATATAATCGTCCAGTGTTTTTACCTTCACGCCTTTGCCCTGCATCTTTTTGATGAAGGAGGCGGTTACGCCGTGGTTAACCAGCTCCTCGGCTTTGTCCAGCGTTAGGTCCTTAAATCCCAGGTCGTTGATGCTTTTGATAAAGCGGGCATTCACACCGTGGTCAACCAGTTCCATGGCCTTGTCCAGCGTTACATTTTTATAGCCAACAGCCTGCAGGCTGTTGATGAATGCTATGCTGACGCCGTGATCGCGCAGTTCACGTGCCTTTTCGAGGGTCATGTTGGGATCCATTTTCTTCAGGCTGGCCACGTAGTCAGAACTTACGCCATGGTCGCGCAGTTCCTGTGCCTCATCAAGGGTAACATTGCCGTTGGTCATCTTTCGCACCTCGGCAATATAGCTTGCGGTCACACCATGATCGCGCAGTTCCAATGCTTTGTCCAGCGAAAAGTCGTTATAGCCCATATCATGAATGCTGGCAATATATTTTGTATTTACGCCATGTTCGCGCAGTTCAACCAGTTTATCTAATGACTGGTGCCCGTAACCTTCCGCTTTGAACAGGTTAAAGTAATCTTCTAAAACCCTGCGGCTCATACCCTGCTGGGCCAGGTCTTTAAATTGGTTGTTCGATATCTCCGCGTAGCCATTCTCCTTCAGGAATTCGAAATAGCCTTTGTTGATATCTGTTGTGAAAACACTCATCATCAATTCTTCATCCAACCCGGTATAACCCTTTTGCTCCAGGTACGATTTAAAGCCCGCATTCTCTTCAAATGCATAGGTACCGTGCCCGAAATTCCCCTGGAAGACACCTCTAAAGGTCATCTTTCCCGATTCCCTGGTCAGCGCAAACGTGCCTACCTTATCCTTCGGTAAAGCGCCAAGGTCCGCCTGGTTGAAATTGCGGCCGTTGCTCCAGTGTTTACCGTAAAACTGGATATTGACCATGCCGTCTTTGATGATCGCGTCCCAGCTGCCCGGCGCATTGCCGTTCCAGGAGCTGGCATCATCGTCATCATCTTTTTCCGCCTTAGCTTTTTGCTGCGACAGCGCGGTGCCGTAAAACGCTACGACCAGTACTGCGATCGAAAGGAAGCTTATTATTGTCTTTTTCATATGGTTTTTTTAAACTCAATCAACTTATTCAACCAGTCAACTTAATCAACTCAGTTAAACGAATTCTTCAACTGGATATATTTCCGCAAATCGTTCGACTTGAAGCCTTTTGCCTGCATCGATGCCACATATTCGGGCGTAACGCCGTTCGATTTCAGCGCGGGCAATTCGTTAACCGGTATATCGGTAAAACCAAGCTTTTTAAACCCGTTCACAAAATCGGGGGTAATATTCAGCGATTTCAGCGCGATAATACTATGCGGCGCGATATCCTTAAAGCCAGCGTCCTCAAAGCTCTTGATAAAGGCCGGGGTGATCTCCATCGACTTAAAAGCGACCAGGTTGTGGATAGCGATGTTCTTATAACCGATATCATTGAACCCTTTGATATAAGCGGCATCGATCTTCATCGATTTGAAGGCCACAACATCATGAGCGGCTACATCGGTATAGCCCATTTGCCCCAGCTCCTTTACGAACTCCGGCGTGATCTCCATCGATTTGAACGCCACCAGGTCGTGTATGGGCAGGTCTTTGTAACCGGCATCCTTAAAGCTCTTAACGTAAGCCGCGTCGATATTCATCGACTTGAAAGCGATAATATCATGCGCCGGCACATCGGCGAAGCCCATTTCTTTAAAGCTGTTAATGTATTCGGGCGTGATATGCATCGATTTCATCGCGATCAGGTTATGAATGGCAATGTCGCCATAGCCTGCCGCTTTGATCCCCTTGATAAAAGCCTCATCAATATCCATTGCTGACATGGCTACCAGGTTATGTGCGGCAAGGTCCTTATAACCGTTGCGCTGCAGCATTTCCACGTAGCCCCTTTTCAGGTCGACCGTAAAGAACTGGAAAGCCGAACGATCATTGATATCCACAACGCCTGTGCTTTTGACATAGTCGATAAATGCCTTGTCAGGGGTAAATTTATAGGTGCCAAAGCCCATGTCTTCGTCAAACTTGCCGGTAAACACGATCGTGCCTGCTTCGCGCTTCAGCGAAAAGTCCCCCTTTTGCCCGCGTGGCAGGTTGGGAAAATCGCTCAGTTTGAAATCGGTATTGCTGTTCCAGCCATGCTCTTCGTCATCGTTGGAGGCTCTGAACTCGATCCTGATCTTGTCCCCTTTGATCGTCGCGAACCATTTGCCTTCGTCCATGTTGGGGCCTACGATATTCAGGTCGAGATCAACGTTCACGTCAGGGTTTACATCAACCACAGGGTCCACGTTTACCACCGGGTTGACATTAGCAGTCACCACCGGCGCTACCATAGAAGCTACAACAGGAGATATCACTGGCGTAACCGTGGTTACCACCTGGGCACAGGCCATAGCGCTGACAAATAGCGAAATACCCGCGAGGAAAATGCTTTTCCTTAACCGGGCTATCAGAGTTGAATAGTTCATCATAATTTCTTTTTTGTTGTTTATTGGTTTATGCTTAGCAAATATAGTACTAACCTATTAGTAAATATACTAATCAATTAGTAGTTATAGTAAAATAAGTTATAACTAATTGATAATCATCGTAAAAAATATCAATTCAGTTGGGCGCTTTTCCGTATGACTTGGCTCGGGTATCTGTCCGGCTGTACCAAAAGCGAACACTTTCTGTTCGGATGCGGTACAATTGCGCACCGCAAGTGAACAAGAAGATATACTTTTTAATAGCGCCGTTAGGCGCTGAAGGTCGGTAGAAAATCAATATCACAACCCATTAGCGTGCCGTAGGTACGCAACCTGGCGAGTTTCCGTACCTACGGCACAGTATTTTTGCATGCTTATTTTCTACCGACCTTCGACCCCGATGGGGTCAGCTTTTTTGCCAGACGCGTAAAATCGATGAGTACACAAATCATTTTTTAAAATCTTTTTGCTTATCATACGTCTTTATAGAATAGATGAAGACCAGGTTACCTTTTATTTTGCTGGCATGGGTGGCCAGCGATATATATTTTTTCGAAGCGGTAAAGACGCTCACCAATAACGGATTTGTTTTATGGGGCTACTGGCTGGTTGACCTGGTGCTTGCAACTGGCTTTGCTTATTTGGTTACCCGGCGCAAGGTTACGCGTCAATATCCAAATCTGACCGCCGCGCTTATGGCCATGACGCTGCTGGTGTTCATACCTAAAATATTCGCGCTGCCGGTTTTATTGCTGGAGGATATTACGCGGCTGTTCAGGCATTTTCCGCCGCGGATGGTTTGGGTGAGCGAACTCGACGTAGCTGTCGCGGGCTTCGTGCTTTTAAGCCTGCTTTATGGTATGACGGGCGGTCGTCACCGTTATAAAATACACCGCATAACGTTAAAATTTCCCGACCTGCCCGACGCCTTCGACGGTTTTACCGTAACGCAGCTATCCGATATTCATGCGGGCAGCTTTACCAGCCGTAAAGGCGTGGAAAAGGGTATTGAGCTCGTAAATAAACAAAACAGCGACCTGCTGCTGTTTACCGGCGACCTGGTGAACAACAAGGCCAGCGAAATGGACCCATGGAAGGATACGTTCGCCAAACTGAAAGCCTCTTACGGTAAATATTCAGTACTGGGTAATCATGATTATGGAGACTATACCCGCTGGGCAAGCGATGAGGCGAAGACAGCCAACCTCGTCAGCCTGAAAAAGGTGCACAAGGAAATAGGGTTCAAATTACTGCTGAATGATTCAGTTAAGATACATAAGGACGGGCAAAGCATCGCGCTGATCGGCGTAGAGAACTGGGGCAAAGGCGGTTTTCATAAATATGGCAGTCTCAACCATGCCGTTGCCAATGTATCGGACGACGAATTTAAAATATTGATGTCGCACGACCCCTCGCATTGGGAAGCGAAAACCCTGGAGCACGAAAAGCACATCAACCTGGCGCTGGCCGGGCATACGCACGGCATGCAATTCGGTATCGAACTGTTTGGTTTTCAGTGGAGTCCGGTTAAATATGTTTACCCGCAATGGGCCGGACTTTATGAAAAGCATGGGAAATACCTGTATGTGAACCGCGGTTTCGGCTTTTTGGGTTTTAAGGGCCGGCTGGGCATCTGGCCGGAGATCACGGTGATCACTTTGAAAAAGTTGGCGGCATAATTGTAAGAATGTCCAAAAATTAATGGCTTTTTCTAAATTGCATGGTTATAAACCGTTTGCCATGCAAAACATCAAAAGAAGAAAGTTTATCAACAATACGCTGGTAGCGGGCGCGGGTATCGCGCTGGCGCCGCAGTTAACCCTGGCCGGGCAGGCGTTGGCTTCGCCCAAAAAGGTGATCGTTGCCGGGGCGGGTATAAGCGGCTTATGCTGCGCCTACGAGTTGATGAAAGCCGGGCACGATGTGACGGTGCTGGAAGCGTCCGGCAGGTATGGTGGTCACGTGTTCACCGGCCGTGATGGGCTCTCAGACGGTTTATATGCCGACTTTGGCGCGGATCATATCACCAAACCCGGCTATGAAAAGTTTTTTGAATACGCCGACGAGTTTAAACTGGAAGCTATCCCCTACCCGAACGCCGAAGGCTCGGAGCATAACTATGACAAGCATGCGGTGAAAATGATCGGCGGAAAGTTTTATACCGCCGAACAATTGTATGACCCCGCGATGCTTAAGCAGTTCGGATTTAACGATAAAGAAGTCCGGTTTCTGACCAAAAATCCATTCTACGCTTTAAATGACTTCTACTTAAAACCCTACCTCGGCAAGTTCACCGATCCTTACCAGCCATTCGGCGTGGGTTATGATGATTTTGACAAGATTCCTATCGCCGATCTCTACAAAAAGGAAGGCGCCTCGCCAGCGGCACTGAAAGTCATGGGCGGCCGCAACACTTCGGCGCTATATTACCTATGGCGATTATCGCTGATGTACTCGCGCGGGATACCGCTTTCGGAGGGCGAGACTTTTCATCTAAAGGATGGCAACGCGCAATTGCCTATAGCATTCGCCAAACGATTGGGGAACAGGTTAAAACTCAACAGCCCAATTTCAGCCATACAGCATAGCCCGCAGGGGGTGACCGTCACTTATAAAGCATTCAATACCGGCGGCGATAAGCAATTAACCGCCGATTTCCTGGTGAACTGTATTACACTGCCCATTTTCAGGAATATCCCGCTTACCCCAGTTCTGTCGCCCGAAAAACAATATGTCGTGGATAACCTCGGTTACTCTTCTCACCCCTTCTTTGTGTTTGAAGCCGCAACAAAATTCTGGCTGGATGACGGTTTTCAAAGTATCAATATGGAATTTGAACACCCCGATATTTATTCCATTTGGCAGGAAACCAACCATATTGAGACAGACCGGGTGATTTTAAAAGCCTTCGGGCCCAGCGGCGTTTCACCACAGCGGGTGCTGGCCGCTTTCAGGGAAGTTTACCCAGGGAAGAAAGACACCATTGAGCAAGTGCTGACGCTCGACTGGTCGAAGGATAAATACGCGCCGGTTTGCGAAATGGAACCCTTCCCCATCGGCGAGATGCATAAATTCTGGCCGCAGATCATGAAGCCCGAAGGCAGGATCTATTTTGCCGGGACCTATGCCGATAACATGAGCCGGGGAATGGAATCGTGCCTGCGGTCGGCCCAGCGCGTGGCGCAGGAAATAGGTAAGGCGTGACCGGCGATGAGATACACAGTAATAGTTTTCATTCTTTGTATGCTAACTGCTTTTACTTATAATCCTCAGCAGCAAAATCACGCCCCGGTAGTTAAGCTCATTACACCGGCAAGCAATGCCGTTTTCGAACCCGGATCGCCCATCAGCTACCAGGTAAGTGTATCGGATAAAGAAGACGGCGACAGCAAGTATGACGAGATCAATGTGAAAGAGATACTGCTGCGGGTGAGTTATGTGAAGGACAAGTCAAAAATAGCGGCGCTGCTGAAAAACCCTGTTGCTGATAACGCACCGGGTCTTGCGGTTATTACCCGCTCCAACTGTCTCAACTGCCACAACTTTACTAGCAAATCTATTGGGCCGAGCTTTTTGGAAATATGCAAACATTACCCGGCAACTAAGATCAATATCGATTCGCTGGTGAGCCGTATCAAAAAAGGTTCGGCAGGACTATGGCCCGGTAAGGAAAAAATGCCGGCTCATCTTGAATTAACCAATGATGAGATCAAAAGCACGGTGCAATGGATGTTTAAAAATGCGGCCGACCCTAACACCGCTTATTACAACGGCACACCGGGCATTATCCGCATACCGCAAGATAAGCCCGGTCCTTATATCATCACAGCGAGCTATACTGATCACGGCATAAAAAATTCGTCAGAAAAACTTTTGCAAGGCTACGACAGGGTGGCGATCACGGTTAAATAAGCGATGATGTACCTACTTTTCTTTGCCGTATTCAATTAGGCCCTCAACCAATTTCTTCCACTGCGGACCGGAAAGACCGATGCGGGCAGACAACGCAACTATCGTGTTCCTGATCTTGTCATGCAGATCGACGTCTTCATTATTTGGTGTTTCGTTACGGCCATGTGCCCCCGCGATGACTTTTAGTCCCACCCGCTTCACTATAAAAGTACTTGTGGACACTTCTTTATAAAAGTGGGCTATTTCCGCCTCAGCTTTTCGCGGGTCGGGGACCGGGCGCACCGTCATAGCGATATACTCCTCCGGGCTCTTATGATCACCTGAAGCTTCAATTTTTTCGATGATCACCCATTCCAGCCCGTCCCCGGCATCGGAACCGGGGATCGGCAGGTCGATGCTGAAATAAAAGCCTTCTTTGGCAAAACCAACTGTTTCATCACCCAGGTTATTGGTCATGGTAAATTTGGCAGACCCCGGTCCGGCGTATTCGTGCCAGTTATTAATATCCAGCAGTCGTTCGGCAGCTTTACGAAAGCCTCCGTGTGCTATTGTCGTGTTAGTGAACGTTTTCTCGTGCACGAAATCGGTCTTTCGGCCTGTTTGCTGTACGGGTATCTGTTCTTCAGCGTGTGTCATATTAGTTATTGCTCCCTTGGGCTAACAAAATAGTATAAGATAGGTTCTTGAATTATTAGAGTTACTGTTGGCCTCCTCCTGACTGATGATCTGTAGCAGATGTCAGCACTTTTTCAAGTTTCTCAAAAGAGCTCTGCCAGCCGAATAAATAGTTGTGGGCCGACTTCGTTCCTACGCCCGCATGCCGGAATTGCGTCCGGGTAAAAGCACCGTCAGCAGCCAATAGCACCGTTACAAATGACTCAACGCCGGGCTCGCTCTTCCAAGTCCAACTGAATGTTAACCTGCCCGACTCTTCAACTTCGGCATAAACCCCATAGCAAGTGTGTTGGGCGCCATCGGAGTTCGCAAAAGTCACCTCAAATTTTCCGCCGGACCGTACATCCATCTGCGCTTTCACTCCCAGGCCGTCTGGGTCCGATCCAAACCACCGGAGCACAAGCGAGGGATCTGTCCAGGCCTTCCATACCTGCTCAACAGGTGCAATGATTTTCGTTTCAATCGCTATTGTATCTTGGTTCATTGTCTTTGTATTTTGTTTTCTTAAAGACGATCTCCATTGAAAATTTAGGACAAAAACGTAAAATAAAAATGAAACGGTTATCCAGTTTCTGCATCCGAAACAAAATAGATCAGCTTTCGTCTTTCTTCACCGGACTTATATCCCCATTCCGTTCAAGGTAAACCTTGTCAATTTTCGACATATCTTCTGTTAGTGCCGATTTTCTTACGCCCTCCATGACATCTTCTTGTGCTACAAGTCCGCGTTTCAGATGTGCATCGATGAAATGGCCGTCCTCAAATACAAGAATATGATTGCCTTCTACCCATCGTCCCACGGTGGGAAAACGAATGATGACCAGGGATAGCCCCCGGTGCAGGCACACGATAACCAGGCAGCATAATATTACCGGGACAAATTGCGAAGCTCCGACCACAGCACGGCTAAGAATGGCTCCCAGTAAAATGGCTATAATATTATCGAGCGAAGTTTTTACACCGAACGACCGCCTGCCAGATATGCGTATCAGCACCAGGGCGATCATAAATACGACCACTCCCCTTGCGCACATTTGCAGGGTATCCAGGTCTTTCCCTTCACCGAAAATAGTTTTTAAAATCTCCATGTCTTAGTGTCACTTAGGTCAACCCTCTATTAACACCTGATTTGGCAATGGGTTTTGTCACTTGCTTTTCAACAGGCCGATGTCCGTTAGCCGCAGCCGACACGTTTTAAATTACATATTCTTCTGTAACTTGTATTCCGAAAACCTGATAGTATGAAAAAGCACCACTTTCTTTTGATCCTCCTTTTATTGGTAACCATATGCGTTAATGCGCAAAACGCAAAGCCACTGATGAAATTGCAGGCCCTGGACCCGCAATTCAATACCATTGTCAGCAAACATGCAAAAGCTACGATACTTGCCGACGGTTTTTTGTGGAGCGAAGGGCCTGTTTGGATCGAGAAATACCACATGTTTATTTTTTCGGATGTCAAGAAAAACGTGATCTATAAATGGACTGCGGCAAAAGGCAAAGAAGTGTACCTTAGCCCTTCAGGTTATACCGGAGCCAAGCCCCGCGGCGGGGAACTGGGCTCGAATGGTCTTGGTATCAACAATAAGGGCCAATTGGTCATTTGTCAGGATGGCGACAGGGTGGTTTCCATAATGGATGCGCCACTCGATAAGCCTAAACCCAAATTCATTAAAATAGCGACGGGCTACCAGGGCAAAAAATTTGACAGCCCAAATGACCTGGCCTTTTTTGCCAATGGCGATATTTATTTTACCGATCCGCCTTACGGAATGGAGAAAAATGTGGATGACCCGCTAAAAGAAGCGCGGTACCAGGGCGTTTACCGCGTCGCGAAAGATGGCCAGATCACGATGCTTACCGATACGCTTACGCGGCCAAACGGCATAGCCTTCTTTCCCGGCGGCAAAACGATCCTGTTATCCAATTCGGATCCGGCAAAACCCAACTGGTACGCTTATGATATCGATAAGAACGGCCTGTTCCAACACGGGCGCATATTCTATAGCTCGCTCACTGCCAGTAAAACCGCAGCAGGTATGCCCGACGGCATGAAGATAACCCGCACCGGGATCGTATTTGCTACAGGCCCCGGCGGAATATGGGTGTTTACCAAAGCAGGCAAGCTGCTGGGCAAATTGCTGTTCAACGGTCTGACCTCCAACATTGCCTTATCAGCCGATGAGCAAACGCTGTATGTTACATCGAATCACCGTGTATTGAGGGTTGATCTGCATTAGGCATTCTGAGCCGGAAAAAGCTTATTTTGAGTTAGTAAAACGGCGAAAATGCCCCCTCCTGTAGTTTGCTGATTTTGAACGACGGGCACCGTCTTACCTTAAGTATTATCGCGAAGTATTATTCCGAAATCAATTTTAATTCCCTTGCGGGAAACACCCTTTTTTTGCGATTACCGGGGCAAAAGTAACTTAATTGTTACGTCAAAAACACGCAAAAAAACCGGAAATTAGCTATACTTGGTTTCCATTCACAGACTTAAGCCGCAACCCAGGTTAAAATTTATTTGAACTATTCGCAAACAATTTTTTAAGAAAATTATTTATTAAAAATTATGATTTCCTAACTATTTGCGGCAGATATCACAATAAAAAAAATACCTATTTCTAAAATATTTCGATTTTATTATCTTTATTTCTTTTTGATATAATAGTTATAGTTCTAAACAATTTTGTTTTCAATAACACAATTTACATATCTTTATATCGTATAAATATAACCATTGATTAATACAGTTAACCAGCCCTAATATGGAGAACGAGATTTTAGACGACGTCCTGGACATAACAAAGGTCAACGGGATGAACGGGGTCAACGGACTGAATGGCCATCACGCGGAGTCACTCGACCTGAGAGAACTATTGAAGGTATTATCCCTGGTAAAAAACGGCAAGCTGAATGTCCGTATGCCCGTGACACAGGCCGGGATAAACGGCAGGATATGTGAAGTACTGAACGATATCATCGAAATGAATGAACGTTTGGTGGCGGAAATATCATCTGCCGAAAAGATCATCGGTAAAAAAGGCGATCTCTCCAAACGGATCGAGATGCCCGACGCCAAAGGCGAATGGGCCAACGGCATTACGTCGCTCAACAACCTGATCGCCGACCTGACATCCCCTACCCTGGAGATAGCAGGTATGATCAACTCTGTAGCCAACGGCGACCTTTCCAAGCATATACCATTAGAAATTAAGGGACACCCCCTCAAGGGCGAGTTCCTGCGTATAGCCAAGGAATCCAACCAGATGCTTTCCAAGCTGCAGCTATTCTCCATGGAGGTAACCCGGGTAGCGCGGCAGGTGGGTTCGGAAGGTAAGCTCGGTGAGCAGGCCAAGATCAAAGGCGTTGCTGGCGTATGGGCCGAATTGACCGATTCAGTAAACCAGATGGCTGGTAACCTTACAGCACAGGTGCGTAACGTAGCGGCGGTAACCACGGCGGTTGCCAAGGGTGACCTTTCGCGAAAGATCACCGTGGAAGCCAAGGGGGAAATATTGGAGCTGAAGAACACCATCAATACGATGGTGGATCAGCTCAACTCCTTCTCGTCCGAAGTAACCCGTGTGGCACTGGAAGTAGGTACCGAGGGTAAACTCGGGGGCCAGGCGAAAGTGCCGGGTGTTGCAGGTACCTGGAAGGACTTGACCGACTCGGTGAACCGCATGGCCGGTAACTTAACATCACAGGTGCGTAATATAGCCGGCGTAACAACAGCCGTGGCAAATGGTGACCTTTCCAAGAAGATCACGGTTGACGTGAAGGGTGAAATGCTTGAGCTGAAGAAAACCATCAATACCATGGTGGATCAGCTCAACTCCTTTGCATCCGAAGTAACGCGTGTGGCGCTGGAAGTAGGTACCGAAGGTAAACTCGGAGGCCAGGCGCGTGTGAAAGGTGTCGGCGGTGTATGGAAGGACCTAACCGACTCGGTCAACCAGATGGGTAGTAACCTGACCGACCAGGTGCGTAATATAGCGGGTGTGACGACTGCCGTGGCCAAGGGCGACTTATCGCGTAAGATCACAGTTGATGCCAAAGGCGAGCTCCTCGAATTAAAGAATACGATCAATACCATGGTTGACCAGCTGAACTCCTTCTCATCGGAAGTAACCCGTGTGGCGAGGGAAGTAGGCTCAGAGGGCCAGTTGGGCGGCCAGGCCAACGTGCCGGGCGTAGGCGGTACCTGGAAAGACTTAACCGACTCGGTAAACCAGATGGCCGGTAACTTAACGGGCCAGGTGCGTAACATAGCCGAAGTAACCACGGCCGTAGCCAAGGGCGACTTATCCAAAAAGATCACGGTTGACGTACAGGGCGAAATGCTCGAACTGAAGGTAACCATTAATACCATGGTGGACCAGTTGAACTCCTTCGGTTCGGAAGTAACCCGTGTGGCGAGGGAAGTAGGTTCGGAAGGGCAGCTTGGCGGCCAGGCCAATGTGCCAGGTGTGGGCGGTACCTGGAAGGACTTAACCGACTCGGTAAATAAAATGGCTGATAACCTAACCTCGCAGGTACGTAATATCGCCGAAGTAACTACCGCCGTGGCCAAAGGCGACTTGTCGCGTAAGATCACGGTAAATGCCAAAGGCGAGCTCCTCGAATTAAAGGATACCATCAATACCATGGTTGACCAGCTGCGCGGTTTCGCATCCGAAGTAACCCGTGTGGCACGTGAGGTGGGTTCCGAAGGGCAGTTAGGCGGCCAGGCGAATGTGCCTGGTGTGGACGGTACCTGGAAGGACTTAACCGACTCGGTAAATAAAATGGCCGGTAACCTTACCGCCCAATTAAGAAATATAGCCGACGTATCTATCGCGATCGCGAATGGCGACTTATCCAAGAAGATCACGGTTGACGTACGCGGCGAGATCCTCCAGCTAAAGGAAACTATTAATACCATGGTTGACCAGTTGCGCGGTTTCGCATCCGAAGTAACGCGTGTTGCCCGTGAGGTAGGTACCGACGGTAACTTGGGCGGCCAGGCGTTTGTGCCGGGTGTGGCCGGTACCTGGAAGGACCTAACCGACTCGGTGAACCAGATGTCGAGTAACTTAACCTCGCAGGTGCGTAACATCGCCGAAGTGACCAAAGCGGTTGCCAGCGGCGACTTGTCAAAAACGGTAATCATCGACGTGAAGGGCGAGATCATGGACCTGAAGAACACCATCAACACCATGGTGGACCAGCTGAACTCGTTCGCGTCGGAAGTAACGCGTGTTGCGCGTGAGGTGGGTACGGAAGGTAAACTGGGTGGCCAGGCACACGTAAAAGGTGTGGCCGGTACCTGGAAGGACTTAACGGACTCCGTGAACCAGATGGCCTCGAACCTGACCGGCCAGATTCGCGGTATCGCGAAAGTGGCGACGGGTATCGCGAAAGGAAACTTAAAACAACGATTATCTATCAACGCGCTGGGTGAAGTGGCCCAGCTGACGGATACGATCAACGAAATGATCGATACGCTCGCGGTATTCGCGGACGAAGTAACCACGGTTGCGCGTGAGGTGGGTGTGCAGGGACGTTTGGGCGGCCAGGCCAGTGTGCCGGGTGCATCGGGTACCTGGAAGGACTTAACCGAAAACGTGAACCAGTTGGCGCAGAATCTTACCGTACAGGTGCGCTCCATATCCGAAGTTGCATCGGCGGTAACCAAAGGTGACTTGACCCGAACCATCCGCGTGGACGCAAAAGGCGAGTTGGAAGCCTTGAAGGATACGATTAACCAGATGATCGCCAACCTGAAGGATACAACATTACGTAACCACGAACAAGACTGGCTGAAATCAAACCTTGCCAAATTCGCGCAGATGCTGCAGGGCCAGCGCGACCGGAACGCGGTGGCGAACAAGATCTTGTCGGAATTGGCGGAGTTAGTAAATGCGCGCTACGGTGCGTTCTACATCCTGGAACAACCCGAAGCTTTAGATGAGCCTAAGCTGAAATTATTTGCCGGCTACGCGCAAAAGAACCGGAGCCATATCAGTATGGAGCTTTCGCTGAGTGAAGGTTTGATCGGTCAGTGCGCAACCGACAAGGAACGCATCAGGCTCACCAACGTACCGAATGAATATCTGCAGATCAGTTCGGGTATCGGCAGCGCCGCTCCTATCGACCTGGTGATCTTACCGGTATTGTTTGAAAACAAAGTAAAAGCGGTTATCGAGCTGGCATCGTTTGAAAACTTCAGCGATACGCACATTGACTTCCTCGATCAGCTGACCGAAAGTATCGGTATCGTATTGAACAATATTGAAACCAATACGCGTACCGAGGAATTGCTGGCGCAATCACAATCGCTTGCCGGTGAGCTTTCATCACAACAGGAAGAGTTAAGGCGCGCCAATGACGAATTGCACGATAAGGGCCGTTCGTTGGAAGAAAAGGCCGAACAGCTGACATTAACATCCAAATACAAATCGGAGTTCTTGGCCAATATGTCGCACGAGTTGCGCACACCGCTCAATAGCTTATTGATACTGGCGCAGCAGCTCTTTGAAAACCCTGAGGGCAACCTGACCGAGAAGCAAAGGATGTTTGCCAAAACCATCCATTCATGCGGGGATGACCTGATCCAACTGATCAATGATATTCTCGACCTTTCGAAGATCGAATCGGGCGTTATCGCTGCCGACGTTATGCCTGTAAGCTTTAAGGAAATAGCGTCCTTTGCCGAATCGACGTTCAAGCCGATCTCTGAAGCCAAGAACCTGAAGTTCGAGATCGAAATGCAGGAGGGTTTACCGGAAGTTATGGAAACCGACATGCAGCGCTTGAACCAGATCTTGAAAAACCTGCTGTCCAACGCCTTTAAATTCACCGAAAAGGGCCGTGTTAAACTGGGCATCTTCAGGCCGGGACCTGGCCAGGAAAACCCATTGGTGGGCGCCGAGTCGGTTATCGCGTTTTCAATCGAGGATTCGGGTATCGGTATCTCTAAAAATACCCAGGGCATCATATTCGAGGCCTTCCAGCAGGCCGAAGGTTCAACCAGCCGTAAATACGGTGGCACGGGACTTGGTCTTTCGATCAGTAAAGGTTTTGCTGAATTACTCGGCGGAACGATCACTGTAGGCAGCGAGCTGGGTAAAGGAAGTACCTTTACGCTTTACCTGCCGCTGAAATACAAGGAAGAAAAATCGACCCCGGTTACCGTAAAGGAAAACTATCCGATTTCCCATACCCGCACCAACCTCATCGAGACCGAACTGATGATCGATGACGACCGCCACACCATTGTAGCGGAGGACCGGGTACTGCTGGTGATCGAGGATGATATCCGGTTTACCAAAATATTGGTTGACAAGGCGCATGACCATGACCTGAAAGTAGTGGTTGCTATGAGCTACCTTGAAATATTTGAAAGTATCATCAAATATAATCCTGTAGCGATCACACTGGATGTGAACATGCCGGAATCCAACGGCTGGAAGATACTTAAATTACTGAAGAGCGATATCAACTTGAGGCACATCCCTGTACATGTGATCTCCGGTGAGGATAATAAAGTAATGGCACTGAAGCTCGGCGCAAAATCGTTCAGCCTGAAACCGCTGTCAAATAATTCGCTGGCTGAATTGATAACGGGTATTGTGAATTTTCACGAACATCCGAAGAAACGCGTACTGATCATCGAGGACAACGAGAATGAACTGCAAAAGCTGTCCGATTTGATCTCCAATGATTCCCTCGAAGTATTCACCGCTACAACAGCGAAGAAGGGCCTTGCGATGCTCAAGAAGGATATGTTTGATTGTATCGTGCTGGATTTTGTGTTGCCGGATGCTAATGGCATCGACCTGCTAAATAAGATCAACTTACTGAAACAGCAGCAAACAACTATCCTGTTGCACTCGGCGAGGGACTTCACGCAGGAAGAACTCATCCAGTTGAAGAGGCTTAACCACAAGATCATCACCAAAACACCGACATCCCCTATCCAGCTTTTTGAGGAAATGCTTGTATTGCTCCATATCAACAAAAAGTATGTGAGCGAAGCAAAACTGAAGATGATCGACGGTATCCGCGTGAATACGGATGTGCTTGACGGCAAAAAAGTTTTAGTTGTTGACGATGATGTCCGAAACCTTTTCGCCCTTACCGCTGTTTTTGAAAGATCGAAAATAGAAGTGATCACTGCGGAAAGCGGTCGTGAAGCGTTGGAAATATTGAACAAGGACAAAAATATCGATATTGTACTGATGGATATCATGATGCCCGAAATGGATGGTTACGAAACGATCCAGATCATACGCAAGGAGCCGAGAAATAAAGCGTTGCCTATTATCGCTGTAACAGCTAAGGCCATGATCGGCGACAGGCAAAAATGCTTGTCATCCGGTGCATCAGATTACATCACCAAGCCGGTAAAAACGGATCAATTATTATCGTTGATGCGGGTTTGGTTAATTAAATAATTTTTATGTTAGCGGCTGAATTAACTCCGGGGAAAATAAAGAAACGAATGCAGGATGAGGAAGCCGTAAAAATTCTGATTGTTGACGATAATGAAAATAATCTCCTGTCCATGGAGGTTATTTTGGAAAATGAATCGTATTCCTTCTATAAGGCAACTTCAGGAAAAGAGGCGCTCCGTATATTGCTGAAGGAGGAGGATTTTTCCGTCATATTATTGGATGTGAAGATGCCGATAATGGACGGGTATGAAACCGCGCAGCTGATATTGCAGCGCGATAAGCTAAAATATATCCCGATCATCTTTATTACCGCGCAGGATTACGAGGACGAGTCGGTATACAAAGGTTACGAGGCCGGCGGTGTTGATTTTATATTAAAACCGATAAACCCCGAAATATTACGCGCCAAGGTATCGGTTTTCACTGAACTGCATCGGAAAAACCAGCTTTTGCGCAAGCAGGAGGAGCAGTTAAAAGCCATCAATGAGGACTTGATCCACGTAAGTGAAGACCTGGAAAGGCGCGTGCTTGAGCGTACCATCGAGCTGGAAAATGTGAACTATGAGCTGAAATCACTCAACCTGTCGAAGGATAAATTCATATCGGTTATTTCGCACGATCTGCGCACGCCGCTTACTTCACTCCTGGCCTCTTCCGAAAATTTGAGCCGCCACGGCGGGAACCTGCCGCCGGAAAGGATCAAGATGTTTTCGGACATCATCAATAAAACGTCTAAAAAGATACTTAACCAGTTGAACGAATTGGTGGATTGGGCGAAGAGCCAAAGAGAGAAAACGAATTTTAATCCCGAAAAGATCAACCTGGCAAAAGCGGTCAACGAAGCACTTGACTTATTGAGGACCAACGCCGTACAAAAACGTATCAAAGTTGAAAATAATATAGACCCTGATGTATACGTGAACGTAGATACCTTAATGTTTCGTTCTATTCTCCAGAATTTGGTATCCAATGCCATCAAATTTACACCGCATGGCGGCAAATCAGTATGTGTAAACGCGAAGCGTGTTGATAATATGGTGGAGGTCAGCATACAGGACTACGGCGTAGGCATGCACCAGGATACCAGGGAGCTTCTGTTCGATGGATACAGCAAAGTATCCGTCGATGGCACCAACCAGGAAAAGGGTACAGGCCTGGGCCTGTTACTCGTTAAGGACTTTGTTACCCAACATGGCGGCTTAATAAAAGTTGAGAGTGAATTGGGTAAAGGTACCTGCTTCAGTTTCACTATCCCTTCGGCTTAAAGCTTGTTCCGGCGGAACAACTCGTTGGTAGAAACAAAATATTTGGAATTAAGCGTTTCGTAGAAACACATGGTGGCGCTATTTCGGTTCTTTAAATATATACTGTTCCTCCCAGTCTATTTCAAACAGCGTTAAAACGGATACCCGATCGCAAGGTTAAACACGCCGCGCTGCAATTTGAAGTTATAAGGCTGACCCGCCGGGAACGGATAACGTACCGGGAAACCTAAATCCGTGCGAAGCAGCAATACGGTCAGATCAAACCTCAGTCCGAAGCCCCAATCGACCGCCATCTGGTTCAGGAAACCCGAGCTGAATGTCCCGCCCGGCAAGTCGGCATGGTGCCGCAGGTCCCATATATTTCCGGCATCCATAAATAATGCCCCATATACAATGCTGAAAAGTTTTGGCCTGTATTCGATATTGGCTTCGATCTTGATATCACCCGACTCGTCCGGAAGAAAGTTTGTTCCTTGCCTGTTAAGCTCCGGAATAATATAAGTACCCGGGCCAACAGAATGCGCCTGGAAACCACGTAAGCTGTTCGCCCCACCGATAAAAAATTGCTGCGAATAAGGTAAAATAGTCGAGTTTCCATAAGGCAAGCCTACATCCACCATCAGCCTCGTCGCCAGCTTACTGTTGGGGCTGAGTTTATGGAAGAACCTGAACTCATTTTCCAGTTTGATGTATTGGTTGTAAGGCGTCCCGAATAGCGTGCGTACATTTCCTTTCAGCGTATCCGCGCCCGTCACTATCCCCAACAGGTTCGCTGATAAGCTGATCTTGCTATTATAATAGATGGTATTGACCCGATAATTCTCCGTAGTATTTGTCCAGGTATAGCTGTATGACGGGCCAAAAGTAAACTGCCTGTTGATCACATGCGCCAGCGCCGGGTTACGCGTCTTCTTGATACTATCCTGGTAAACCTGCGTGACGTTTTGTGGATTGACAAACATCAGGTCGAGCAAGTCCAGTTGAGCAGAAACATGCGGCTTAGGTTTCCATTGATAACCCCAGGAAAAGTTAAACTGATTTAAGGTATAAAGCTGCGTGCGATTAATCAGCGTATATCCTGTTGTTAAAACCGTTCTCGGGATGAAAGCATCATCCGTATGAAAATCGAATGGGCTGATGAACCTCGGCCATGACAGCGACGGCGTGATACCCAATTGGTAAACATTGTATCCATGATTATAGCCGCCAAATTGAATATCAGAACTCGCAAACAGCGTGAGCGTATACAACTCAGCTCCCTTAAAAGTGTTCAGGTTTTTAAAATTGAAATTGATCTGCGTACCGTTGTAATTTGCTGAAGTTGAACGCGCCACAAAGTCAAAACTCAATGCTTTCCGCTTCCGCTGCGTTAAGAAATAATAAATATCCAGCTTGGCCGAATCCGGCGTTACATCCTCAAAACGGTTCTTCACAAAACTAAAAGGGCCCAATTCCATAAACCTCTTTAGCGAATTATTATGCTCTGTGCGATTGTAAATATCGCCGGGATGCAGCAGCACGCTATTTTTAAAAGTAAAGGGGCGAAATGTGTTTTTGGGATCGATAACACTATACCATCGGTATTTTACCGCTGAATCCAGCTTTAGCGATGTATCCTTGAGTGTATAATGCGGATAAACATAAATATTGCGCACGCTGTATATCCAGCGGGCCTCATCCGGGGTAGCATCCTTAACCTTCACAAAAAGATCCACTTTGTGACCCCCAACAGTACTATCATACTGCATGATCAGGTCCTCCGGCGCGAAGTAGTAAAACCCCTCCTCTTTTAACCGCGCATCAATTCTCACGCGTTCGGTTTTTATCACATCCAGGTTGAATTTGTCACCGGGTTTTAACAATGTTTTTGCTGACGTTCCGGTTACTGCAGTGTCCACATCATCATTAATTTTAGGAAAAGTGATCGAACGGTAATGATAAGCAGGACCGGTTTGTATGGTATAAACCACTTTCGCGATTTTATTCTTGCTAACGGTGTCACCGGCAACCTGCGCCAGGAAATAACCCTCGTTTTGCAGCCGGTTTTGCAGAATCGATCTGTTCTTATCAACATCAACCGAGCTTATCAACACAGGCGGTTCACCAATATGTGTATTCAGGTAGTGCGCCAGGCCCTTTGTTTTTTTGGTGCGGGTCTTATTATAAACCCAGAGTTTAAACCGCAGGCCCAATATTTTCGAATTGGGCCTGGGCCGTACTAAATCCTCCATCTCGTCCTTTAAGTCCCCGGCTTCACTTTTCTTGGTACTGGTATCGGCGGTTAGCTTTACCTGCGCGCCGTCATACAATTTTTGGCCAGGCGCCAGGAATTTAGTTGTACTGCAAGCGCTTAAAAAAATTGTGATAGCAATTAAAAAATATTTGTACCTGGCCATATTTCGTTAGTAGTTATGCTTATAGGGGCGCATCTTCCGGGCCGGTTATTTCCGTAGTCGTCGTAGCTGTGCCTGCCTGTTTGTCGCTTTCCTTTTGCTCCTGTTTTTTATCTTTTTGTTCCTGTTTATATTGTTTTTGCAATTCCTTTTCCTGTTTGCTCTTTTTGGCAAACAGTTCTTTGAACTTGTTAAACTCATAAGTGATCGTGAACCCGGCGCCAGTTTCTACAACTTGTCCTTCAACCACAATGTATTGGTCCCGACGATACACACGGATCATATACCGACCATCTTTGGTCAGCATATAATTCACCGACACGTTGCCTGCAATGTCAGTGGTCTTCTGCCCCGGCTGGTTCTGACCCTCGAGGTTAAAGTTGTTTCCGACACTGACTGTGATGCGGTCGTTCAGGAATTTTTTGGATAATCCTACGTTCAGATCGGTGCGGTTCTGTTGAACTCCCGTCGAATAGTCAGCACCTGATGTGAGGTCGAAGCTCATCTGCACACCCCCTATCAGGTTACCTGCCAGTTTATTCAACTGATTCGACAATAGGCTGCTTACGCTATTCCGTACTAAGCCTTCAACACCTGAATTCCCGCCCTGGCTTTGCAATGGATTATCTCCTATAAAATGGCCCAATACCAACACGCCCAGCACCTGCTTATTCATTTCGTTGGTATCCAGCCGCATCTGATCGAGCCTTGCTTGCACAGTGGTTATCACTTCCGGCGATACGCTGTAGGTGCTATCCGGTAAAACGATGTCAAAGCTGATCGCCGGTTTCAGCAGCTGTTCCTTCATCGCCAGGTTGACGTTGAAAGGCAGCTTTTGCTTATACATGGTATTGCTTTGCACGTCGCCGCCCAACTGGTCGCTCACCAGGTCGATTGGTGGCACATTGGCAACGTAAGTTGCTGTTATGTTCACATCAGCTGTGGTAGGGTCACCCGTCCAGGTAATGGTGCTTCCTTTTTTAAACAGGAATTTTCTTTTCACTGTAGCGTAGGAAAGGTTGTAGGAGCCCTGTTCAATAGTATAGGTACCCGTTAGATTTGTTTTTCCGCTGGGGTCAATGCCGCCGTTTAGCCTGGCTTCGCCGCTTAATTTTACGACGTCACCGTTGCGTTCATCAACCACAACAGTAAAGCGCGCGTTCTTATTGATCCTGATCGTAGCCGAAACATCCAGGCCATTCACCCTCGATTTGCGCAGCGAGTCCAATTGCTTAGCCAGGAGTATCGAATCGGCTTTTGGCGCATGCGGATTTATAACCTCTACAACACCCTGCCGGTCTTCCAGACCTGGGTCATCCACGGGCAACACAAAGGTCATGTCGGTCTTATCGTCCACCGTAATATTGGCATCCACACGCGGTGTGCCCGCATTACCCTTAACACTAATATCACTGTTTAAGTACAGCTTACCATAGTACAATCTGTTATTTGCCTGGGTGGAATTAATCACACGGAAATTGTCCGTATGGATATTCATCGCCAGGGTGAAATCGCTATAGTTTTGGGTAAGCACAGCACCCGTGATAACGGCCTTATTGCCCGTTGAATCAACCAGCGTAAAATTATTGAAACGGATACCCTGGTCGTCAAAAGTGAGACTTTCCTTTGGCATCGTGAAGAACGAGTTCAGCATCGCGACGTTGAACCCAACCTGGTCAAAATGCACATCTCCCCGAATCGCCGGCGCCGATGTGGTACCCGATATTTTTAATTGACCGGTTATCGCACCTCTCGATTCCTTAAGCTTGCCAAAAGTAAACCCTTCAATACTCTTCATGTTTAATCTTACCATATCCAAATTAAGATCAAACCTGCTCTGCGGACCGGTATTATAGAGTCCTTTCATATTCACCTGGTTACCCTTACCCGTTATACTCACGTCAGCGGCATAGGCATATTGAGTTTGGTTGTTCACCTTTAGCGCGATATTCCCGACGGTATCTCCTTTAAAATTAAAATCACCAATATTTAAGGCGGAAGTAAACACCGGCGATTTTTCAAAATTGCTGATCTCGGCCCTGCCATTGATCACACCACCAATTTGCAGAGAATCCTGGCGGGCCACCCGCGTCAGTGTTTCGATATGAAAATTCTTGAAATCCACATCGATCGGCGCGTTCATCTGTTGAGATGTACTATTGATGCTCAGCGTCTGCCCGGCATTGGTGATGGTAAAATTTTTGGCCATAATTCCCTTCGCGCCAAATTGAAGTGCATTATCAGCACTAACCGTCCAGGGTTTATAATCCAGCATCAACCCATTTTGCAGAAAGCTAAATTGATATTCGCTCGGTAAAACACTGAACACCCCGGCAACACGGTAGCGTTCCTTTTTGGAAGCATCGCGTACCTGCAGGCTTATCCCCAACTGATTATTCCGGGCGCTGCCGGAAATAGTGGTATACAAAAGATCGATTGAAGACGAAGCCCTAATTTGGTCGGCCGACAGGCTATAATTCAGCGCACTGTTACTGGTATTGACGACTAATCGCATGTTGTCGACCTCTTCGGCACCATACACGATTTTGGGCATGGTGCCATTGATGATCAAAGTACGCGTCTGGCTATCGAACCGCCCGTTGATAATAACGGGATCGAGTTGTTTAAGATCGGGTACAAACTGCGTCAACAACGGCGTTTTAACGATGCGCACACCGAAAGTAAACCGCTGGGGTGAATATTCGGGCTTTGCTGTTACCGCTGTTTTGGCGATCGATCGGTTATAATATTTATCGATCAGGTCCTGGACGGCGTCACCCACCTGAGTCAGCTTATATTTTCCGGACATGTAGGCACTCAGCATCTGGGTTTTTAGCCTGATGGTGCTGCTGTCCGAGTTGGCTGTAGAAACCAGGCTCACTGTATCCAGCCTGATATTTCTCCCCCCTCCTACATAGATCAGGTCGGTGGCTTTGATATCGGCGTTCAGGTAATCCGGATCAGCCGTAGGAACGTTGGCCACCAATTTGCCATGAAAACGTGCGTCTTCCTTAGATAAATGAAGGTTTTTCAGGTTCATACTGTCCACCATTACCGTTGCATTAACCGAAGGATATTTTTTATTCATGTTGGCTTTGCCGTTCAGCGCGAAACTGATATTCGGGTCGCGCATGGTCGCGCTGGTGCTGTAATTTCCGTCAACCGCGGTACCCTTCATCACCAGGTTTTTGTAGGTGTATCCCTTCACGTAAGCACTGGCAACGTTGCCGTTGAATTGCAGGTTCAGTTTTTTCGGATCGATCCCCCGGCCTTTGATACTCGCCGTCAAAGTAACGGTGCCAACGGTTTGCGGCTGTTTGGTGAGCGCACCGATATTCAGGTTCTTCGTTTTGATATTAGCCGAATACGTCTCATTCCCTTTGCGGCTCATATTCATCACTCCCGACACGTCAACCGCGCCGTCGCTGCTGCGCAGCATCAGTTTGGTGTTGAAGTTTTTCATTGTTCCCTTGAAACTGCCCTTCAGGTTTAGGTTCTCTGGTACGGCAACGCTGGTCGGGATCATATCAGCCGCTACTAATTGGTAAACATCGGTACGACTGGTATTCAGATCAGCGATGTTAAGATCGAAATACGCTTTATTCATATCGGGCAGCCCCTTTAAATTACCCGACATTTTAATATGCGTATCCCTCAAACCGCTTACTTCCAGGGAAGGAACACTCAGGTCATTGACCTTGCCAATTACCCTGCCATTGACCAGGAATACCGCATTGGGGTGGCTCTTAAATGGCTCCATGGATGCCATTGCCGGCATCATCAGCAATACATCTTTCAGGCCCAGTTTGCTGCCGTCGAGATCGGCTTTGATACGGATCTGCCCCAAATCTTTACTGATATTGGCTAATGAAGGGTAGCCCACTTCAACCTGTTTCTGCAAAATGGTATGCGGCGTCTCCAGGTACAGGTCGTTCAAATAAGACTTGCGCGGCCCGTAGAAAAATGCTGTGTGAAATTTCTGAATGTCCAGGCCGCTCTTTTCGGAAAATGCCAGGTCGTTGATCTTGCCCGAGATCGTATCCGTATTGTATGCCAGGTTTTCAATATCCGCATTGAGATTGCGGATGTTCATGTGGGCATAGTCCAGGCCCTTACCGATAGGTTTCTGCGCGTCGTTGTCAAATTTGATATCGTCGTTATTAAATTTCAATATACGCAACACCGCCGCCCATCCTTTACTGCTTTGCGGTTTGGCTACCAGTGTATCCATTTTTTTCACGGCTTTTACCACAGCTGTTTTCACGGTCTGGGGTTTGGCGAACGCCAGGGCCGCCCTGGTATCCGATAAAGTCAAATTGCCCACATCCACCGCATGGTTTTTCAGGTCGATTTTATTCACCTCAACCAGGAACTTGCCGAGGTTTACAAAGGCCTTCATTTCGCTGCCTTGATAATCAACTTTGATCTTTGACAAGTCGATGGTACCCAGCTTAAGTGTCATATTAATCGGCGTCGTTGCCGTATCGACCGCAGCAGCCTGGGCTATCGACGAACCGACGGTCGTTTGCACGATTTTGATGTCGAAGCCTTCCAGCGTGATCTTCGGTATGGTAAATTTCATTTTGTCCATATCAAAGTCTTTGATCCGGGTATCAAAATGGCCCAAATTAAATTTTACATTGTTGCCGTTTGTTGCGTCGTTATAGGCAATATGGATCCTGTCTAAAATGATAGTACCAACCGAGAACTTCATGGCCGATGCCGTGTCCTGTGGTTTCACGGGCGTCTTCTGCTTGCTAGCGAATGCCTTGACGATGTAATCAAAATTGAATACGCTATCCTTATCGCGATGAACATTTAGCGTGATGCCTTTCAGATCGATCTCATTGATTTCGACGGTGTGGTGCAGCAGCTTGAGCATGCTGATATTAACTTTCAGCTGATCGCCGGCTATTAAGGTATCCTTTTTCTGATCTTCAAAGTAAACGCTGTCCAGCACGATCATCTTGGGCAGTCCCAGGCTGATATGCCCTATCTTAACTTTGGTATGTATCTTATTCTCGAGGAAAGTGACGGCTTTATTCTTTGCAAAGTTTTGGATGGCAGGAATTTGTATCAAAATGGCGATAAGCAGCAACAGAACAATTACGCTGCCTATGATCCATAGAACTGTCTTAAGAGCTATGCGTCCAAATCGTTTCAATGTACTGGTCCTTAGAAGGTGGTAAATGTATTCGTTAGCTATGTTTGTAGTACATCAACCAAATAATAAGGCAAGTTGTTTTTGAAGATTTACTACTTTATTACATGAAGTAGTTGTAGGCGAGAAGAATATATTAGCTGATATTCAGTTCCTTTCATGGATGGGAACGTGCCGCAGTTTTAAAAAGCCCCCCTCTCTTTTCGCAAAAACCGTCTTTACTTCAGCGATGATGGATAGCGCGATCTCTTCGGGGCTTATCGCGCCGATATCCAAACCGGCGGGAGCAAAAATACGATCCATATACTGCTCCGAGATCGGTTTCCCTTCGTCAGCCAGCTCCTTAAATATCTTCTCCGACCTCACCCTGGGTCCAAGCACTCCGATATAAAAGGCATCCGTTTCGAGTGCTTTGGGCAAATTCCTTTTATCGGTATTGTAGTCGTGGGCCATCAATACAATGGCCGTATACTGATCAATTTGTATATCATTTAGTTGGTTGTAATCAAAAACCGCGTCAACTGTGGCGGATAATTTTGAATTGATCTTTAGCGGATTGGAAACCATCGTGACCCGCCACCCCACCTCTTTGACCAGTCGGGCAAGCGGGTATATGTCATACTGGTGCCCCATCAGTACCAAATGGATCTCAGGCAATATAACCTCAATAAATACGGATAGTTTTTTCCCACCTGGCAATTCGACCCGGAACGGGCCCGACCGGCTGTTCTCAACGTTTGTGGCGATTTGTTCCTGTAGTTGCTTTTCGACCATCGGACCGCCAAAAGCGTTTAAACTTTCGGAGCCTTTATATTGAATCACATCCCCGGCTTTTATATGCTGCAATTCCCCATTAATACCAGTGATCGTAACCAGGATATGCGTCTGACGATTTGCCGCAACGCAGGATTTTAAAACCTCGACCGGGTTGTTTTTATCCGAAAAGTCGAGCGGTGTGAACAGCACATCGATGACGCCATTGCAACCCAGGCCCACGCCGATCTGGTACGCATCGTCCTCAGTAGTATCGTAAGTAACTAACGAGGATCGCGACTTTGCTATAGCCAAACGCGCCCGCTTCAAAGCATCGCCCTCAAGGCAGCCGCCGCTTATACCGCCTGTCCAAATCCCATCATCAGTCACCAGCATACGGGCGCCCGTCCGGCGGTAGGACGAACCCTCAACCCTTACAACCGTAGCCAGCGCGGCCCGGGCCGACGTTTTATCCAGCTGATCGTATGCATTCATGATGGCTTTTATTTCTTTCATAGATCAGATCCCCAGGTCGCCCAAAAATATGTTCAGGATATAATATTACCGTACTTATCCAGCTTTGCACCACATTTCGGGCAGGTTGTTCCGCCCCAAAACGCCTGTTCTGCACTACCTGGCATACGAATCATGGGTTGTTTGGTCTGACATACCGGGCAGGTTACCCGGGTTAAATTAATACCCCATTTCGATTTGTTCTTACTGGACCACCAAAGCCAAATGATAAATCCTACTGCTAATATTGTATAAAAATAAATGTCGGCCCTTGACTGTAACCAATTAATATTTTGCTGCTATAAAGATAAAGAATAACTGCGTAACCCGATTACCTATGCGATGACGCCCTTTTAGGCTGCAAGAGAGCGATCGCCAGCACTATTACCCATAGCAAGAAAACACCGATATTAATACGCTCCCAAACTCCGATCAGCGGTGTAGCACCGTTTTTGGCGATAGCAGGTGCTTCCAAAAAAGTCAGCACACCGAAAATAAGGAGGAAAATAAAAGTTATAACCGAATAAATATGAAAGCTTTTGCCAAGCGCCGCTGCGGCAAATCCTAATGCCAGCAAATAGATCACCTCGGTAACAGCGCCCAAAGTGATATGCATGGTATCAGAAAATGTGGCTCCGCCGGCAGCGAGGGTTTCACGCAGGTGCATCGGAGCGAAGGGCCAGAGGATACCGAGCATTCCATAAGCGATCAACAAGCCGCCGGCGATACGAAGGCGACGGTTTCCTTTCGCCGATTTCCAAACGCCCCAGGCGAAAATGATTGCCAGCAACGTATAGGGAATGCAAAGCCACAGCCATACCTCCCTGGTCGGAGCATTGACGGCAGAAAGCTCACTGACGGTTTGAGAAGCAGTATGGTACGCGGGCCATAACAAGGGCACGAATATATTGAGCATCGTATACCATACCGATGAAAATATCCCGCCAATAAGCGATGCTCTGCGTAGTGTTTCTGATGCTGTCATTTTTTTTGCAGATTAAATAGTTACTTAAACCTGCCTGTTACAAGTCAAAACCATACCTGACGGCGAGCCGCACATAGGGGTATGTTTTATTTACATCCGGAAAATGCCGGTAATTTCCATGCAGGTTGAAATACGCATACTCGGCGCTCAATGAAAGTTGGTTGTTGATTCTGATTCCCGCCTCGTTGGTCAGTGTATGCAGCAAATAGTTTGATTGATTGCCGTTCACGGTTCCCATAACCCCTCCGCGGTAGGCGATAGTGTAAAAGAACCTGTTCCAGGCATTAAGCTTCACGGTTCCATAGTAAGATGCCCCTGGACCATAATCATAATTACGGCTATTATAGGTATAGCCATCGGGTATCGCTGCCAGGACTACAATGCCGGCCCCCGCGGCGGTATTGAATTTCACTTTGTCCGTCACTCTGAATTCGGAATAAAAATTCATCCTAACGCCTTCACCGCTATAAAAAAAAGCTGAGTTGTTGATATAATCATAGTTGGCCGACAATATTGCCAGGTGGGTGTTGTTCCTGGCATACACCTTCCACCCTGCAAGCGATCCATAAACAGTTACCACATTCAGTTTCGAGCTATCGTCCTGCCCGGCCTCAATATTCACATTTATATTGCTAAAGGGTTCCTTCATATGCTCTGATGGCGAACCGTATTGCAAGCTGAGACGGCCATACATACCGAAGTGCCCGCCTTTAAACGGGTTTTTATTATTGACATTAAATTTGCGCAGCCCGACATCCAGTTGCGCGCTTATCGGCGTGCTGTCCCTGTCTGCCGGGTTATCGGGCACGCGGCCCCATTTGCCGTCCATGATCCTGTTTAACCCATTCGAAGGGTTGATCAAAAAAGCAAATATTTCACTGGCCTGCCGCTTAAACCCATGGGCATGGTTGCTCAGTAGCCGGTTTGACATACGATGTGTTACTTCACCGAGCATAACCCCGCCAAAACCGGTGTTTATTAAATCATTGATCGATGGAGCCTGGGTTTCAGCGGCTGTTTCCCAAATATAGCTTCCCGCGAAAGTGGCGGGAACCGATTGCCAGAAATTATAGCCATTACTTCGGAAAGCGTTGAAAAAAATACTTCCGTGGAACGGATGGCCGATCTGGTTGGTTTGAAAACCATCATAATCCCACGTGAAATTGGCCGGATTGAGCGTGTACTTTTCTGAAGTGAAAGATATCCTCGAATAGTCGGCGTTTACACCATACCGGTCCCAGGCCCAGGGTACCACTTCGCCCATGCCGAACAATAGCGCTGCACGGCCAAATCTTTTTTTAACCGGGGAGCGATCGGACGAATCCTTTTTAATGCCGGGTGCCATCTGAGAGAAGGCCTGGAAATGAACTGACAGGAAAAAAAAGAATAATAATAACCGCATGACCGGTCGGGATACGACCAATAGATGTTTTCGGTCAGGGGTAATATTCCTTTCCATTCAATGCTCGTCTCCTATTCATTTACCAAACCAGTAGCTGTATCCCACTGTCGCGGAAGCGGCGCCGGTTTCATTTTTACCGTCCACGGCATTTTTCTGGATATTAAAAAAACCATAGTTGCCCCCGCCTTCGATAAAAATGCTGCTGTTTGCAAAACGGTAGCTTAACCCAACGTTACCTTCAATGCCTGCGTTAACCCGGTGCAGCGAGTTTCGTACGTTTGTATTGGCATCGAATGACTGTGGCCCGCCTGGCAGCGCCTGCGTTCCGGCGGGATCGGTATAGAACTCGCTCTGGCCGCTGGTTACCTGGTGTGCCGATACCAGTATTCCGGCAAATGGTCCAACGTCGCCATAGATGCGAAAAGGGGATTTCTTAAGATTCCATCCGAATTTTGCCAATATCGGCACGATAATATAATTCAGCTTGGCCTCGCTTTTGTAATTGGCATAAAGGTATTGAGGGGCCTGGCCGGGTGGGAACATCTGTGCCATCTCGTCAGGAGTCGTAAAAGCTTGTAACCCATTCTTTTTACCACCCTGTGAAGAATACTCTATCATAGGCTGCAGGGAGAACAGGCCAGAAAATTTGAACTCCGCAAATGCGCCGAAATCAGGGCCCAGTCTTGAGCTATACCCGGTGTTCAGCGGGTTTTGATTGCCGCTGCCGGCCGTAAGGTTCGGGATACTGATACCACCGCGGACGCCCAATGCAACATTCTGTGCCTGAACAGCAAAGCAGAAAAAGAGATTGACGAACAACACTAATACAAATAGCTTTTTCATAATAAATAAGATTAACCCGTCAACTGTTAAGATTATCTTCCAATAGGTTTTAGGGGCAATTTGTTGATGATACCTTCAACAACTTCGGGAATATCGTGTATGGCCTTTTCCGGGTTTACAATTTCCCCTATTCCATAGCCGCGCCATATTACATAACTCGTACGGCGATCGATCAGGTCGATAATTAATGTGCCTTCTTTATAAGGTATTCGTTCAATTTCCGACCCTACATAAACAACAAACGGCCTCCGGTAACTATAGTAGAAATATCTGCCATGGCGATATCGTACAACGCCCGGATAAAATCCATCTGCATAAGTATATACCGGCTCTTCATACAATTTGACTTTATTGTTTACCCCAATAGAATAACGAACCAGCAGATCAGGATTAGCTGCCTTTAATAACAGTCCGCGTTTTTCAAGCTGATCCGTAGTTTCGTCCTTTATTTTTTCATCGGCTATATCGGTATAACCATCCCGTTTCAGGGTATCCACCGGCGGAAGCCAGGCGAAAGTATGATACTTGTTAAGTGGGATATGTTCATTTTGAATAGAATAATACTGATAACTGGAACAGCCCGATAAGAAAAAGATACTCAGTACCATAAATGACGGGAAAGCCAGTTTTGCCTTTTTTGGCGGAAACAACCAACTTCCAACGCGGGATAAAACAGCTTTTACTTGACTGGCGAATAGATCCTTTATATGATAAAGTTTCCGATTATTAGAAAAGGTGCTCATAAACCATCTTGTTTAACTTAGACAAAAGTTCGGTTTTGTTTATATGCTCCACATGACCGCCATCACTTTAATCGATGACCTTTAGCATAACAGCCGCCTAAACATTGCGGGAAATACTCGTTTATTTTTTAGTACTTTTATATACATCTTCCGGCGAAAGCTTTTTGGGGCAGTTCTCGCTGGTGATATGCTCAATATTTATCTATAGATTGCATCATGCCCCCCCAGCTCTCAATTAACCCCTACGATAATCTGCCAGTCGCGGTTTATACATGTGACGAAAACGGGTATTTAACTTCCTTTAACAAAGCGGCCGAGCATATCTGGGGCAGGATACCCGAGATTGGAATTGACCGTTGGAAAGGCGCGTGGAGATTATTGGATGAGGATGGGAAAACCGTACCACCGGAACATCATCCTGTCGCACTGGCTATTAAGGGTAGAAAGGTAATAACGCAAGCCGAATTCACGATCCAGCAACCTGATGCCAGCGCAAAAAATGTACAGATATCGTCGGTGCCCACCTTTGACGAATTTGGTAATATCACGGGTGTTATCAACATGCTGATCGATATTACAGAACAAAAAAGAGATGAAGCCCGGCAGGCTATGCTGGCCTCTATCATCGAGTACTCGGAAGACGCGATCATCAGCAAATCACTGGATGGTATCATCACCACCTGGAACCAGGCTGCCGAAAACATGTTCGGTTATAAGGAATATGAAGCTATCGGGCGGCATATCAGCCTCATCATACCCGATGAACGGAAGGAAGAGGAGCAATTGATCATTGGTAAAATAAAAAATGGCGAAAGTGTCGAACATTTTGAAACCGTTCGTATCGATAAAGATCACAGAGAAATACCCATCTCATTAACCGTTTCGCCCCTCAGAAACAAAAAAGGTCTGATCATCGGCGCTTCAAAAATTGTGCGCGACATAACGAGACAAAAGGACGCAGAAGAAGAACTCCGGCATTACACAATACACCTGGAGGAGTTGGTTGAAGAAAGAACAACCTCACTCAATAAAACCGTAGTTTCATTACAACAAACCCAGGAGGACCTCAGCAGATCATTGGAAAAAGAAAAAGAGCTTGGCCAGCTCAAAAGCCGCTTTGTATCCATGGCTTCGCACGAATTCCGCACCCCCTTAAGCGCCATCAAATTATCCGGTTCATTGATTGACAAGTACGTGCCGAATGACAATGAAAATGTCCGGAAACATACCCATAAGATCAAAAGTGCGGTTAGCAATCTTACAAGCATTCTAAACGATTTTCTGTCGCTGGAAAAGCTTGAAACCGGTAAAGTTGAAGTTAACTTTGAAAATTTCGACCTGGTTGGCTTTGCGGAGGAAATAACCGAGGAAATGCAGCTAATGGCCAAGCAGGGCCAGTTCATTGTTTACCAGCACAGTGGAGTCGAACGATCGGCAAATTTAGATGCCAATTTGCTTAGGAATTGTATCATTAACCTCATTTCGAATGCCATTAAATATTCCGGCGAAAATTCCTTTATCGAATTCGAGACCGAGATCAATGAGCGGGAATACCTGGTGACCGTTAAAGATAACGGCATCGGCATTCCCGAAAAGGACCAAAAGCACTTGTTCGAGCCGTTTTTTAGAGCCCATAACACCGGCAACATTCAAGGTACCGGGCTGGGTTTAAACATCGTAGCAAGGTATACCGACCTGATGCGGGGCTCCATCGATTTTAAAAGTGAGCTTAATAACGGCACAAAATTTACTTTGCGGTTCCCGGTAAAAAACTGATCAGTCGTGTTTTTCCTTTTTCAACCAATATAGCCCCCTCACGTCGGTCCGGTAGTTCCGTAACGATAAGATCAATGCGATTTCTTCCACCAGGTTGATAACGGTAAAAATAACCGCGAGATAGAACAGCCAGTAAACCGGGTAAGGAAGAAAGAAATAAGCTATCATAAAAATGCCCTGGAATATCGCCGCGATCTTGGCTGAATAGGTGTGGAAGCTGGTGAGCCGCTTATAACGGATAAGCGCGAGCGTATTCTGAATTAAGTACAGCGTCAACAAGATACAAGCAGGCACAATTTCATACAGGATAAATGCCGGGTGCCACACATAAATGCCAACTATTGCGGCTATTATGGTCAGATCATCAGCAATGGAATCGATGCGTGAGCCGAATGCGCTCGTTATCTTATACATGCGGGCCAGGTACCCGTCGATAGCGTCAGTAAAAAAACTAAATAAAAGCAGCCACTTAAAGATATCGAATCTTTCGCCCACTATCAGATAAACCAGGACGGGCGCCACCAGCATCCGGTAAAAGGTAATTCCATTGACAATATAAAATTTCTTCGTTCTAATCATGATCTGTTTATTTATGGCAGTTCGCCGCCTATCCGCCTCAGGTAGGCTTGTATCGAACTGCCGTTCCATCCGGCCATCCGGCCCTTTTGCAGCAACAAGGCCTGGCCTTTACCGGACGATAAAGGATAACTTAACACGAATGGCGCATCAGGATCCCGCCAGCCCTGTATCTGTCCGAACCTTAAAATATTGATATAGAGATCGCTGTCCGATCTCACAATAGTGTAATAATGACCGGCAAAAACCTTCAGGTTTTGTACGGCATGCTTACCGCTCACCTGCTCAAGCAAAGCATAATTTGCTAAATGCCTTGCGTACGTCACAGGCTGTTCGGCGTTGTCCCATACCGAGCTGTACGCGGTATAATAGCTGCTGTCTGTATCGATGACCACGTACCACAGCATACAGTTGAATGGCGCCGGGGTGGTAAAATAGCCGGACGAGTTGATCCCATCTGTCATTAGGAAATCATTAACACGGCGATCGATCAGGTTTTTATTAAAGCCTGCATAACCAAGGTAACCCACCGAAATAATAAGCGCCATGCAGGCCCATTTCAGCCGTGGGAGATAAGTTTTGGGTTTAAACAACAGCACCACCGCCGCGATCAACAAGGCCATAGTAAACAACGGGTCGGCTACGTAAAGCAAATTGATGGAAAAACGCTGGTGGCTAAAAGGCTCCAACAGGCCGGTTCCGTAGCTGTTGCATACGTCCAGCAAATCGTGCAGCGCCAATTGAAATCCAAAGAAAGCGAACAGCGAAGAAAAAGGTATCCGCTGGTATTTAACTCCTTTTTTGACAACAACTGCCAAAATAAATCCGCATACGAGGGCAAACAGCAGCGAATGCGTGAGGCCGCGATGCATAAGCAGCGCCTGGTGCGCCGGCAAACATAATCCTGGTATAATATCCAAATCAGGCAGCACCTGGGCGACAGCACCCCAAAACAGCATCTTTTTATCCGGGGCCTTGCGCAGCAAAACCTCGGTTGTGCATATTCCTAAAGCCAAATGCGTGATGACATCCATTGCTATAAATTGAATACAATCTTCCCGTGGTTTTGTTAATTACCGGTAAGCAAATCTACAGGACGGGATACTCGTACAGATGATGTCAATCATTTGGAATAGTGACACTTATCAATTTCCGCCACATTTTACCACCCTACCTTTATAATTATTTAGCAAGAGAAACGATAGCCAGAGTTTATGACACTGATAGACAGGACAAAAGATTTCCTTGATCATGCCGGGCAGATCGCCAGGTTTGCCGGTCGCCTTTTTTCATTGAGCATAAAACCGCCGTATGAAATAAAAGAGTTTTTGGCACAATGCTATTTTATTGGTTATAAATCGCTGCCGTTGGTAGGTTTAACAGGTTTTATCATGGGGTTGGTACTTACTATGCAATTGCGTCCTTCCCTGGTTTACTATGGCGTACAATCGCAATTGCCGGTTATGGTTGGTGTAGCTATTGTTAGAGAAATAGGGCCTGTAATTACGGCGCTCATATTTGCCGGAAAGATCGGCAGCAGTATCGGCGCCGAACTGGGTTCGATGAAAGTAACCGAACAGATAGATGCTATGGAAGTGAGCGGCACCAATCCTTACAAATACCTGGTGGCAACCAGGGTAGTTGCCACCATCCTGATGTTACCTGTGCTGACGATGCTTGGGGACGCTATTTCGCTGTTTGGCGCATATATCGGTGTAAATATTAACTCGGTAACCAGTTTTAACTTATTCTTCACACAAATATTCAGAAATCTCCAGTTCGGCGATGTTGTTCCCGCGATGATCAAAACGTTTTTCTTCGGTTTTGTAGTCGGTGTTATAGGCTGTTATAAGGGTTATAATTCAAGCAAGGGCACCAGGGGCGTAGGTAACTCCGCAAATTCGGCCGTAGTACTTTCCTCGGTGCTGATCTTCGTTGTAGATCTGCTCGCGGTACAAATAACAGCTTTACTGGGTTTGAATTGATGAGCTATGAGATCCGGGGCAGCGAAAACGGCAACAAAAGAAAATAATGATCCGGTGATCACTATTGAAAATCTCTGCAAGGGATTCGGGGATAACAAAGTATTGCAAGGCTTCAATCTCAGGCTAAACAAGCAGGAAAACCTGGTGGTGCTCGGGCGTTCCGGCTCAGGAAAATCGGTGCTGATCAAGTGTATCATAGGCCTGTTAACGCCCGATAGCGGTGATATAACTGTTTTTGGCGATCATGTCTCTGAGCTGGACCATGAGGCACTCGACCGGTTGAGGACGAAAATTGGGTTCCTCTTCCAAAGCAACGCCCTTTACGACTCGATGACGATACGCGAGAACCTTGAATTTCCGTTGCGCAGGCATTGGTTCGAGATCTCGCAGGAGGATGTAGACGATATGGTAATGGAAGCGCTTGAAAATGTTAGCCTGCAGCACACCGTGGATATGATGCCCGCCGAATTATCGGGAGGCATGGCGAAACGCGTGGCCCTGGCCAGGACTATGATCCTTAAACCGGATATCATATTGTACGATGAGCCTACAACAGGGCTCGACCCGGTTACGGCCAAGGAAATTGAAAACCTGATAGTAAAGCTTCAGAAAAAATACAAGACGTCTTCCATTATTATCTCGCACGATATGACCTGCGTGAAAAATACATCCGACAGGGTGGTATTGCTGCTTGACGGCAAATGCTACGCAGACGGCACTTTTGACGAACTTAAGAATTCAACCGACGAACATATCGGACAATTCTTTGAATAAGACAATGGCAAAGCAAGCAGAAAATAATATCAGACTAGGTGCATTCGTATTCGCAGGGCTGCTTGCCCTGATCTTCACCCTTTATTTGATCGGCCGAAACCGTAATTTATTCGGATCAAACTTTGAGCTAAAGGCACGTTTTTCAAATGTGAACGGGTTAATTGAGGGCGGTAATGTACTGTTCGCTGGTATTCAGGCCGGGACAGTAAAAAATATCGTTATTCTTAACGATACCACGATCGAAGTTTATATGCTGATCGATAAAAAGATAGAGCCATTTATTCATAAGAATGCTATCGCAGCCATAGGGACCCAGGGCTTGATGGGCGACAAGATAATTAACATTTCACCGGGACGTGGTACGAGCCCCAATGTTACGAACCATGATCAGATAGCCACAAAAAAAATGATCAACACGGATGAAATGCTTGAAACATTGTCCAAAACCAACCAGAACATTGCCGATATCTCGGAAAGGCTGAAGACCACGGTTCTGAGGCTTAACACTAGTTCGATATGGAACTTGATCAATGACAAAACTTTAAAGGAAAGCATAGAGTCGACCTTAAAAAACATCGATCAAGCCAGTATCAACGCCAGGGAAATGGCGCGTGGGCTTAATGAACTGGTAGCCGGCATTAAACATGGCAGGGGCAGCGTGGGTATCCTGCTCAAAGACACCACATTTGCCGGTAATTTAAATGAAGCCGCATTGAAGATCAAGTCGGCAGGTGACAATGCCAACAACCTGACCATCCAGCTTAACCGGATCGTAAAAGAGGTAAACAATAACCTGGATAAGGGAAAGGGTGCCGCCGGTCTTTTGCTGAAGGACTCGGTCATGGCCAAAAACCTGAGCATAAGCATCGAAAATGTTCGAAAAGGAACCGATGGATTTAACCAGAATATGGAAGCCCTTAAGCATAACTTCTTGTTGCGCGGTTACTTCAAAAAGCTGGAGAAACAAAAAAAGAAACAGCTGGGAAAAATAGATACCACAGAGAAAAAATAAGGCGATAACTGAGCCGAAAATTTGTTACCCTGCATGATTATTTAAAAATGATTCAAAAATCCGAAAGAATTAATACATTTATTTTCGGCCATAACGGTTACAAAACCGATTATTGAAAATCTAAAAAATATTGCATGCAGGTCATATTTGGGGTTATCTATCATTTCATAGGGGGGTTCGCCTCCGGCAGCTTTTACATCCCCTATAAAAAAGTAAGGGGCTGGGCCTGGGAAAGCTACTGGATCGTAGGCGGCTTGTTCTCGTGGTTGATCGTTCCGCCGCTGGCGGCCTGGTTGACCATACCGCATTTTGGCGAGATTATTCATGATACCAATGGCCATATATTACTGCTGACTTACTTTTTCGGGTTGTTATGGGGTATCGGGGGGCTAACCTACGGATTGGGTGTCCGATATTTGGGCGTGTCATTGGGAAGCACCATTATATTGGGCCTATGCGCAGTTTTCGGTTCGTTAATACCGTCCGTTTATTACAATTTTTTTCCGCAGGCGGGTAAAGTCACGATAAACGCCATGATCTCCACAAATTGGGGGCAAACCGTGCTTTTAGGTATAGCGATATGCGTTATCGGGATAGTTGTTTGCGGTAAAGCCGGCACCATGAAGGAAAAGGAACTCACTGCCGGAAAAGCCGACGTGGAGGATAACAAGGATTATCGTTTTGGCCTGGGCATTTTTGTGGCGATCGTTTCGGGCGTATTAAGCGCTTGCTTTAACTTTGGCATCGAGGCAGGTAAAACCATGGCCGACCAGGCCAATGCCGTATGGATGGCCGCCCACCACGGGCAGGGAAATTTCCTGTTCCAGAACAACGTCGTGTATATCCTGATTTTGTGGGGCGGCTTGACTACTAATTTCATCTGGTGTATGATCCTGAATGCCCGCAACAAAACCTTTGGCGATTACACCAACCAAAAGGCCCCCCTGCTCAAAAATTATCTTTTTTCAGCATTAGCGGGTACTACCTGGTTCCTGCAGTTCTTTTTTTACGGCATGGGCGAAAGCCGCCTGGGTAATGGGGCAAGCTCGTGGATATTGCACATGGCTTTTATTATCCTCGTCGCCAACGTGTGGGGCCTTGTGCTGAACGAATGGAAAGGCGTAAGCAAACGGGCCTTTGGTACAGTCATCGCCGGGATACTGATCATCATCCTGTCGGTGATGGTCGTGGGCCGTGGAAATTCAATAAAAGATAAAGAAACGCGGCCCGCGCACGCGGTTAAGTTGAAGATCGGGTAAATACCCTTAATTTTGGTTCATATAATATGATTATGCCAGTTAATACAACATCATTTAAACACGTAAGCTATTTGTGGGACGACGCCAGGGCGGCTGAACTGGCCGGGGACCAAGTAGCGTTATTAATATACCGTTCCAACCTGCTTGGGGCCGACCTGCGCCTGACCAACTATGGCGGCGGCAATACCTCGTGCAAGGTGACGGATAAGGACCCGCTAACCGGTAAGGAAGTTGAGGTGATGTGGATCAAAGGCTCCGGTGGCGACATCGGCACCCTGAAAAAAAGCGGCCTGGCAGCCTTGTATGTAGACCGTTTGACGAGCCTCAAAAATGTATATCGAGGAATAGAACATGAGGATGAAATGGTTGAGCTGTTCAATCACAGCATTTTTGATCTCAATTCTAAAGCGCCCTCCATCGATACGCCGTTGCATGGGTTTTTACCTTTTAAGCATATCGATCACCTGCACCCTGACGCCGCTATAGCAATTGCCGCAGCAAAGGATGGCAAAAAGATCACCGAAGAGCTTTTTGAAGGAACCGTGGGCTGGGTCGATTGGCAAAGGCCCGGTTTCGACCTGGGACTGAAACTGCGCGAATGCCTCGATAGTAATCCCGGAATCCGCGGCATCATGCTCGGATCGCACGGCTTATTTACCTGGGGCAATACAGCCTATGAAAGTTATATCAACACCCTTGAAGTAGTTGAAAAGTGCGCGGAATACCTTGAGGAGAATTACGGCAAAAAACGTCCGGCCTTCGGCGGCCAAAAGCTACAAAGCCGGCAACCGGAAGACCGCAAAAAACAAGCTGTTGCACTGGCGCCGGTATTGCGTGGTTTCTGCTCGTCAAAAACACGCATGATCGGTCATTTTACGGATGATGGGCGCGTGCTGGAATACATCAACTCCAATGATCTTGCACGCCTGGCGCCGATGGGCACCAGCTGTCCCGACCACTTCCTGCGCACCAAGATCAGTCCGCTGGTTCTGGAACTGGAACCCGACGCTGATCTAAGTGATGCCAATGCTTTAAAAGAGAAGCTTGCCCCGGCTTTTGAGGCCTACCGGAAAATGTACGAAGATTACTATAACACTTGTAAGCATCCCAATAGCCCCGCTATCCGCGATGCCAACCCGGTGGTGATCTTATACCCGGGCGTCGGCATGTTCACTTTTGCTAAAGACAAGCAAACAGCACGCGTAGCAGCTGAATTCTATATCAATGCCATCAACGTGATGAAAGGTGCGGAGGCTATTTCGGAATATACTTCCCTCCCGCGCCAGGAAGCATTCGATATCGAATACTGGCTGTTGGAGGAAGCCAAGCTGCAACGTATGCCAAAGCCAAAAGCTCTATCCGGACGAATAGCTTTAATAACGGGTAGCGCGGGAGGTATCGGTAAAGCCATCGCTAAAAAATTCGTCGAAGAAGGCGCGGTGGTCATTCTTAACGATATGAATGAAGAACGCCTGGCCGGAGCAGCCCAAGAGTTCAATCAAAAATTTGGCAAAGACGCATTCACAACTGCCAAATTGGACGTAACGGATGCCGAACAGATCAATAACGCCGTAGCCGAAGCCATTCTGGCATTCGGTGGGGTCGACCTGGTGGTCAACAATGCCGGGTTGTCCATTTCGAAAACTATTAGCGACCATACCGAAAAAGACTGGGATTTGCTGTATGATGTACTGGTCAAGGGCCAGTTCCTGGTTACCCAGGCAACAACAGACGTCATGAAAAAGCAGGCCATTGGCGGCGACGTGATCAATATCGTAAGCAAAAATGCGCTGGTTAGTGGCCCTAACAATGCGGGATATGGCAGCGCCAAAGCCGCTCAGTTACATTTAAGCCGCCTGAACGCCGCCGAACTGGGCCCGGATAAGATCCGCGTCAACGTGGTGAACCCTGATGCGGTGATCAGCGACAGCAACATCTGGGCAGGCGGTTGGGCCGAGGGCCGTGCCAAAGCGTATGGCATCACCGTAGAGGAGCTACCAGCATACTACGCCAAACGCACACTTTTGAATGAAGTTATTTTGCCAGACGATATTGCGAACGCGTGTTTCGCGCTGGTTGGCGGTTTACTAAATAAATCGACAGGCAACGTAATTAACGTGGATGGCGGGGTAGCAGCGGCATTCGTTCGTTAGTTCATGGTAAAACATCATAGTTAATATGCAGTTAGAGCAACATAGAATTGAAGAGCATAACACGCGCGGGCTTGCGGAGCATAAGCGCCGTTTTGAGTTTGCCGCTGGAACTATTCAAAATCCCGATAGCCTTTTACAAAAGCTCGAAGCTTTTAATGTTGCCATTCCCAGTTGGGCGCTGGGAACCGGGGGTACCCGTTTTGGCCGGTTTTCCGGCGGCGGCGAGCCGCGCAACCTTGAAGAAAAAATTGAAGATGTCGGTTTGATTCATGCTTTGAACCGGTCGAGCAATTCCATCTCCTTGCATATTCCATGGGATATACCGGATAATGCACCATCGGTAAAGGCGCTGGCAGCGCAGTTAGGGTTGCATTTTGATGCCGTAAACTCCAATACTTTCCAGGATCAACCCCATCAAAAGTTAAGTTATAAGTTCGGCTCCCTGCATCATGTCGACAAAGCCGTGCGCAAGCAAGCGATCGAACATAATATCCAGGTGATCAAATACGGAGTTGAATTGGGATCGAAGGCATTATCGGTATGGCTGTCGGATGGTTCTAATTTCCCGGGGCAACTAAACTTCCGATCAGCCTTTCAAAATACTTTGGAGAGTCTTAAACAGATATACGATGCATTGCCCGACGACTGGAAAATGTGGATAGAGTACAAACCCTATGAGCCGAATTTTTATTCAACCACGATCGGCGATTGGGGGCAATCATACCTGCTGGCATCTAAACTGGGAAAAAAGGCTTCCACGCTGGTCGACCTTGGTCATCATTTGCAGGGCGCCAATATCGAGCAGATCGTATCGCTGTTATTGATGGAAGGCAAGTTGGCCGGTTTCCATTTCAACGACTCCAAATACGGAGATGATGATCTGACCGTGGGAAGCATCAATCCCTATCAATTGTTCCTGATCTTTAACGAACTGGTAGAAGGTATGGATGCACGTGGTATGAACCATGCTACCGACATCGGCTGGATGATCGATGCTTCGCATAATGTAAAGGATCCGATTGAAGACCTGCTGCAATCCGTCGAGGCTATCAAAATAGCTTATGCCCAGTCGCTTATTATCGATAGGAACGCCCTGGAAAATGCGCAGCAAAACAACGATGTGGCTTTGTCACAGGAGATATTACAACAGGCTTACCGCACCGATGTTCGCCCGCTGATCGCTGAAGCGAGACTGAGAACCGGGGGCGCGTTGTCTCCTATCGATACTTTCCGGCAGCTTAAGATACGCGAAAACCTGGTCAAAGAACGCGGGTCGAAAACAGTAGCTACGGGATTGTAAGCGTAGTTGATTGAGTTAAGTGGTTGAATAAGTTGATTAGGTTAATCTCCGGCTAATAATCAACTCAATCCAACTTGGTCAACTCAATCCAACTTAATCAACTAAAAAATGAACGTCATAGCCATTTTCGACATTGGAAAAACAAATAAAAAGCTTTTCCTCTTCGATGAGAACTACCGCATCGTATTGGAAAAGTCGGTGCAGTTAGCGGAAACGATTGACGACGATGGCGATCCATGTGAAAATCTGGAAAGCCTGGAGCATTTTGTATTGGATTCGCTGGCGGAAATACTTAGCGATACCCGGTATTCGTTAAAAGCGGTCAACTTCTCAGCTTATGGCGCCAGCTTTGTTCATATTGATGATCAGGGCCGGCCTGCGGCTCCTTTATATAACTACCTCAAAGACTATCCGCCAAGACTCCTGGATCAATTTTATGACCAATATGGCGACAGAACCAAAATAGCCAGGGAAACTTCCTCGCCTGTTTTGGGCAACCTGAACTCGGGCATGCAGCTGTACCAGATCAAGTATCAAAAACCTGCATTATTCAATCGCATCAAATACAGCCTGCATCTGCCGCAATACTTAAGCTACCTAATTACCGGGACACCGTATACCGATATTACAAGCGTTGGCTGCCATACCAATCTGTGGGATTTCGGTAAGAACAACTATCACCAATGGGTTTATGAGGAAGAACTGGACAAAAAGTTCGCGCCTATAGTTGATTCAAACAGTGTATTTCCAACGAAAGAACCAGGAAGTAATTACGTTGTCGGAGTTGGTTTACATGATAGTTCGGCAGCTTTAATACCCTATCTCGTTAATTTTAACGAGCCGTTTGTTTTGATAAGTACGGGTACCTGGTGCATCAGTTTAAACCCATTTAATCATTCGCCAATCACAAATGAGGAACTTTCGAAGGACTGTCTGTGCTATCTACAGTATAACGGCAGCCCTGTAAAAGCATCCCGCCTTTTTGCAGGAAATGAACATGAGCTGCAAATTAAAAGGATCGCCGCTTATTTTAACGTCCGTATCGGGGTATTTAAGGCGATACCCTTTGACCAGGCAATTATCAAAAAACTCAAGTTATCCCACCAAGCTCCATCGACGGCCAATTCATGGCAAACGTGTGCATTTTCAGCCAGGCCACTTACTGCCTTTAACAGCTACGCCGAAGCCTATCATCAACTGATGCTGGATATCATGGACCAGCAGTACCGGTCGAGCGAGATGATCATACACGGGACAAAAGTTCGCAGGATGTTTGTCGACGGCGGTTTCAGCAAGAACTCCATTTATATGAACTTACTGGCGGACGCTTTTCCCAAAATGGAAGTATTTGCCGCATCAATGGCTCAGGCTACCGCGGTGGGCGCCGCTATAGCCATACATCATCACTGGAATACCAAACCACTGCCTGCCGATATTATTAAATTAAAGTATTATTCGGCGGCCAGAACTAATAGCCAAGGATGAGCCGGAGGGCGTATCGCATTTGCACGAAAAACTTGCTGTAAACCAGGTTAAACCAACACCAAACAAAGAGCCTAAAAACTGACCGGTTAAATTTTTTCACACGCGCTATTCTTTCTCTTTTTAACACAATAAACCATTCCTGCCGGATAGCGGCCACTACCCGGGCATTATAGCTATTGCAAGATGTTCCCAATATTTTATTTTGCTTTAGCAGAATTGATGTCCCAGCTAAACCCCACTGCAACCCCGGTTGAACGCAGATCAACCTGGCCAAAGCCAATTTGTGTTATGGGTAGTTTCAAATAAGGTTGCACCAGGATACCAAGGCGATTATTGACTTTCCGTTCATAGGTCGCATTCAGATTGACGAGGCCAAAAAGATGCTGATTCCTGTTATTGATTCTAAAATCGGCAGAATTAACGGCAGGGTCGGCAAAGTTAAAATGGTAGGCCTCGCTTAACATAAAATAGGACGACAAGCCCGTGCCAAAGCTCAGCTTATTTGCACCTTTGTTGAACAACAGGTAATTAATGTTAAGCGGTATATCCAAAACTTTGCAATCAGCTGTAACCTGGTCGGGTTTTCCGGTGCTGCCAAACTTGCTTGCCCACCAATTTGCCGTTTGGGGCTTATAATTGGCTGTACTGGTTTCATACGGTTTAGCGGCATAGAAAGCGCCGGATGATATACTAAATCTTTTGGATAGTTGTATTGAAAACTGCAGCCCGAAATTGGAGCCCACCTGGCTCCCATTACTGGATCTATTCACGCTATTCACATCCGGGGCGGCCAAAACGGATAATATTACCTGGTGGGGGGAGCCGTGAGTTATCTTCACTGTTCTTTCAATGCGAGGGGCTGGATTTATACCTGTTTTTGAACTTGTTGCGGGTAAGGTTCCGGCTAGTAAAGAAGATATGCTGTTTGCGAAAATTTTTTTCGAATCAGCCGCTGCCAAATCAAGGCCTGCCTGCTTAACGCTATCTGCTGTGGAAACATTCGAAGCTATGGCCTTCTGTTGAGTTTGGCCTAGGCGCTCATTCTTGGGAAGACGCTTGTTCAACGAAGTAAACAAAGCCTGCCGTAACTCTTTATTCTGCTGAACAACCGTAAGTAGTTTCCTGCGTCCGTTTGTTTTTCCGTCCTGGGCTGGTTTACGTAAATGACCGCCGGATGATTTAGCTATCTTATTAATTGCTGGTGTTACCGGCTTTAAAAAATAAATGATGCCAAATACCAACAATGCGGCTGCTATACCGGTTGACGCTCTGTACAACCATATTATCCCTTTTTTTCGAACAGGTTGTTTGTCAAGCAACTGTTCCATTTTATCCCAGCTATCATCACTGAATTCATTCTTGTCGGGATCGTTTAACCTTGCTTCGAAAAGGTTATATATTTCATTTTCTTCGGGTGCTCTCATTTTATCAGATCGTTATTAACACAAAAAACTGTGGTCAGCTCGCGATTGGGCAGGCCGCCGAATTGGCTGTAACTGCCTCCTGAATGTGTGTCAGGCAAACGTTCAGCTTCCATGATCATAGTTTTTAATTTATCCCTTGCCTTAAATAAATTGGATTTGGATGTGCCTTCGTTGATATCAAGTAGTTTTCCGATCTCGCTATGTGTATAGCCCTCGATAGCGTATAAATTAAATACGGTGCGATAGGCCGGTGGCAAGCGGTGTACCATCGCTATCAGATCGTCATAGCTCAGTTTACTATCAGGTAGATCCCCGTGAACAAAACCTTCAGCTTTTTCCAGGTCATCCATCTGGGCCATTTTAAGATTGCTGCGATAATAATTTATCGATGTGTTGATCATGATCCGCCCAAGCCAGGCTTTAAAAGGCTTTTCATTGTCGAACCTGTCAAGGTTCATGAATACTTTAAGAAAGCCCTCGTTCAGGATCTCGACAGCCTCGTATCGGTTCCCGGCATAACGCAGGCATATGCTCATGCCAAAGCCGTAAAATAATTTGTAAAGCGCCTTTTGATGCTTCCTGTCCTGCGCCCGGCAACCTGCTAAAAGTTGGTTAAGCTCTTCATCCTCCGATTTGGCGGGGATTGATTTGTAAATAGGTTTAAACATTACAAGAGCATTACAACCAAACTTTTCGAATAGTTGCCTCTGTAAAAATATTTTACAAATGCCACCTACGGTGATGTCGGATGCGGGAGGGGAATGTGATTTTATTCCGTCCAGTGAAGCAACCATCTAAAAGGATGCTTTGTAATGCTGTCGTAAAACAAAAAATTAAAAGTCAATAAAAATGAAAACAAAAAAACAATTTAAAGTAATAGCGGGTACGGCAATATGCATGACCCTATTGATTGCTGCCTGCAAAAAAACCACAGGCCCTTCTTATGTCCAACCCGGGCCATCCACATCCACTGCTGTTACCGGTGTTAAGTTGGCTGCCACCGCGCAATTTGGGTACATATTGACCGACAACAATGGACGGTCACTTTATTTTTTCTCAAATGATGCGGCGGCAACGTCGAACTGTAACGGCGGTTGTACCGTGAGCTGGCCGGTATTTTATAAAGAAAACCCTGCTCTTGGCACCGGCTTGAATGCGGCAGATTTCGCCGTGATCACAAGAGGCGACGGGTCAAAACAAAACACCTATAAGGGATGGCCATTGTATTACTTTGCAGCCGACGCGAAAGCGGGTGACACCAAAGGTGATGGCATTGATAGTTTGTGGACGATTGCCAAGCCGGACTACGCGGTGATGATCAGCCATGCTCAACTGGTAGGTTTGGATGGTTACCAATATACCAGTCAAAGTGTTGAAGGTGCAGAGGTATCCCAATACATTACTGATGCATACGGCCATACGCTGTATACATTTAAGGGAGACTCATCCAATAAAAACAAGTTCACCAAAGCCGACTTCAGTAATAATACGGTGTGGCCCGTTGACACAGTAAGTTTCGCAGGCGTGGCCTTCCCAAGTATCCTGGACAAAACCCAATTTACAACAATCGACGTTTTTGGAAAAACACAACTGGCTTATAAAGGACATCCGATGTATTACTTTGGGCAAGACAATGCCACACGGGGAAACACAAAAGGCGTAAGTTTTCCTACACCTGGTGCCGCGATCTGGAAGGTGCTGAATACCAAAACGGATAATTTATAATATGAACCCCTCAGGTAAATAGTTAATATGCCGGACGGTAATGACAAAACACTGAATGATGTAAGGTCTTTTGGGTAGATTAGTGGTTAGTGTTGAGAGAATCCCGCAAATGCGGGATTCTCTTTTTGCTCCTTTTAAAGGGCCGATTTTGATATTGACAAGGCAAAGCCGGCTATATCCAGCCCAGCTCTTTTACGGTCATTTCACTTTCAACATTGCCAGTATGAAGCGTGGCTTTCGGCTCAAAAAGTAAGTTAAATACGACCTCGCCATTGGTATGCGGGCGGTGTTCAACTCCTTTGGGCACGATCAAAATTTCTCCTTCTTTAACATCAACCGTTCGCCCGTCCCTGAAATCCGTTAAAAGTGTTCCTTTAAAAACCATAAAAAGTTCGTCTTCATTTTCGTGGCTGTGCCACACAAAATCATCCTTAAGCTTACAAAGTTTTACGTACTGCCCGTTCACTTCACCAATGATATGAGGTGTCCATTGCTTGTCGAACAATGAAAACTTCTGCATAATATTTATCGACTGTATCAAATGCATATTCATTTTCCTTTAAACCTATTGATTTTAACGTTCGTTAGGACTGGTATTTTTATATCGTGACAACAAAATTGCAAATTTTCGCATATACGCTGAAAGAGATGGCCTGGTGGACAAATTTCCTGAAAGATAATCTGGTAACTCAGGAATTGGCAAAAATGGTCGCGGAAGGTGAAGCGGAAACGGTGCTCATTGAAGGACTCAAAAGCCCACCGTTGTATACATTATCCGGTCACACAATAGAGAGGGGTTTATTGGACGATGTTTTTTTTCTTTCGCCTTTTGATATACTGAATGTCTTTCGTCACCGCTTAAGGGACTTTTTTAAATTTGATTACCAAATCGAATGTTACGTTGCTGCCTCGAAGAGGAAGTACGGCTATTTTTGCCTCCCTATACTAATAGGCGATACCTTTGTTGCCAGGATGGATGCGAAGGCCGACAGGAAGCAAAAACTGCTGATTGTCCATAACCTGCACTTTGAAGCGGTTGAGTTGAGTGATATGATGATCGAAAAGCTGACAGCTGCACTCAAAGCTTTTGTACTATTCAACCAATGCCGGGACATCATTTTTACCAGATCCAATCAGCCACATTACCTCGATGCCATTCGCAAGTATTTCCAATGATGCATATGACTGGAATTCGCTTCTGATAGTTCACCCCTCAATCTTGCCAAACTTTTTCTTGATGGGATACGAAAAATGCGATAAGCTTTCAAATCCCAGGTCAGGGTAATATCAAATACTACCGGGAGGTATTTAAACCGCAATGCCGGCCATACCTCCCGGAAGTAATCAACTTATATCAATACAAAGCCGCCATCAGCAACGACCAATTGGCCGGTGCTGTACTTTTGCTGCATTAAATACAGGTAAGATTGTGCGATGTCTTCCGGTCCGGCTACATAGTTTACCGGCAGCTGATCGCTGAATTGATCGTACATACCTTCCCTTTCTGCATTTTCCATCCCATCCCATAAGTTGGTTCTGACCAGGCCAGGCATTACCATATTTACGCGAACAGGCGCGAGTTCAATTGCCATGGCCCTCGTAAAACCTTCCATGGCTGCGCAAATACTTGCTACCAGGGACCACCCTTTTCCAGGCCTTACGCTTGCACACCCGCCTGTCAATGTAATCGAACCACCTTCATTAATATATGGAAAGGCGTATTTTACCGAAGTAAAAGCGCCCCAGTAACGTAAGTCGAAAAATTGTTTGGCGGCATCGACTTCGAGTTCCCCGATGTCGCCTATCTGCAAAGCTTCACCCGCCGTAAAAACGAGGTGGTCGAACCGGCCGATTTTCAGAAACAGTTTTGAGACCTGGTCCTCATCCCTTAAATCTACACCAAATGCCTGGCTCCCGGCAGGAAGCGCAGCCAGTGCTTTGTCGATCCGCTGTTGATTGCCAGATACGATGATGACTTCCCCCCCAGCGGTTGCGGCGGCTTTGGCAGTCGCAAATCCTATTCCTGAACTCCCACCGAGTATAACTACTTTTTTGCCCTCTAATTTTTCCATGATACTTTGTGTTTTTTTTTAGGCAAAAATCCGAACGAACGTGCCGACGGCACTTACCAAATGGTAAAAAGCGTCTTTATCGTTTGTTTTTTCTAATCCGGCTCAGCGACTGAAGCGTAATTCCTAAATAGCTCGCTACGTCTGTAAGCGAAACGCGGAAGGCGATATCAGGCTGCTCTGTAATAAACTTTTCATACTGGCTGGATGAATCTCTTCCGAGGCATGAGTTTTTAACAGCGATCTTATCCAGCAGCGCCTGCTGGATGATTCTCATAATGAGCGGCTCCAAATAGGGTACCTGCGTGTACAGCCGCCGCAAATCGGTATACTTGATCGCCAATACCCCGGCGTCACAGGCTGCTATGATATTTTCGTCAGTTGGAACCTGATTGGTAAAACTATGGAGGATAGAGCAAAAACGATTTTCCGGTATAAAATAATGGGTCACTTCTTTGCCATTTTCATTCAGTGCCATTGTCCGCAGCACCCCGTTACATACAAAGAAAATCTCCCGGCATATTTTCCCTCCGGTGAACAGGTAATCATTTTCCTTATAGAATCGTTGCTCGGTTGCCGCTGCAATCAAAGCTTCGTCCTCAGCAGGGATATGGCGAAATAGTTTGATAAAGGTTATTAATTGGTTTGCCATAGACGCAAAAATAAAAAAAAATCTTTCTATGCTAAATTGGTTCCTGCCAGGCACAGACCCTATAGACTCTTTCTTTCCTTTTCTCAATATCTATTCGAGCAACCGGTCATAAGTTAGTCGTCGTATTCCCTATTTCATACTAATAATGGCTTATTGCTTTTGCGGCCAGTACGACCACATCACAGCGGACAAGCAGGCAATGAGGAGGATGCTATATTCCATTCCGTTGGTGCCACTACCGACAACGAACCATCCATGGTGCATATGACTCATAAAGACACCCATGATAAGAACGATCAGGTGACAAATACAAGCTGGAACGATAAGACGGCGGATAATAAGCGTAACGCTGGCCGCTAGTGTAGAAAGCGTGATCAGCCAAGCGAGCCCCACGCCGAGCGGGAAACCCTTTGAGTCGAGGAATTCTCCGAAACCAGGGACGTCTCCAGCAATGATCCTATTAAGGGAGTGAACGCTTAATACCAGCGCCACAACGATGCGAACAATAACCAGGCTGCGAGCTGAACGTATAGAAGGGCTGTTGAACCAATTTTGTGCCATATATGCTAGTCGATTTAAGTTAAAAACTATCTAAGCGCCAAATATAATTTCAACCAAAAGAACCGGCATGTGCAAAAATGCTCAATTTCTCTACTCCATAAATCGGTAACGAATGGGCGAAACACCGTAGGCAGCAGCAAATGCTCTGCAGAAAGCGCTGGTATCTTCGAAGCCGCACTGCCACGTGATCTCGTGAACAGGTGCTGACGTCTGTTGCAAAAGCCTGGCGGCTTGGGAGAGCTTTATTTCGGTGAGATATTGGTGAGGTGTCGTCCTGAAAACCATTTTGAATTGCCGGACAAGCTGGGGCCTGGACAAACAGGCCGAACGGCTGATGGCTGCGAGATCAGGTTTGTCTGCGAAAGAAGAATGAAGGACATCCCTGGCGATGCACAGGCGTTTAAAGATCTCAGCCTTCGTAGACCTTTTGACCGCATCCACACGGTTTGCGCGCTTAACTTCAGTTTTACGTATCCTGATCAAATGCCGCAGCAGGAAAAGCAGGCGCTCATCAACTGTATCACGGTCATACCCGTTTTCATCCAATAAAAGCATTAGTTCCTTCAGATCATGCTCCAATACAGGATCAATATGATCAATCGCCTGGAAAAACTCGGGCGCATGGGCCGGCTGTTCAAAAGGGTTGTCGAGTAACGCTTCCTCATTATGAAGCATATCATGGAACACTGCTGAAGCAAATTCTTTGCTGAAAAATACAGATTGTACTCTTACCTGGCCTACGGTATCAATTTTGCAGGAATATTCCTGGTCATTGTTGAGAATAAGTATTTGCCCCGGCCTGATCGTTAACCGGCGTTTACCAACGCCGTAAGATTCTTCTCCACCCAGCACCGTTTTGATGGAAAGACAACCTACATGCCGGTCGCAAAAACTTTTGTCAGAAATGGCATTGAAGATAATATTTTGCTTTTGGAACCTACTAAAATGTGCCTGCTCGTCAAAATCAGGATTTCGATGATCGGGCAGGCTGGTGAAATACATATCGTATTTTTTTCTGCGGTAAATATACGTTTTTGGTGGATTTAAGAAGTGACCGGGAGCAAACACGCGGGTAACCCACGTGTTGTGTTGTATTCCATTTCATTAGGTGTCCATTAGCCTGTTTGTTGTTCGGGTTTGGCTGTAGGTCCCGCTTATTTGAAATAAGGCCTCGTCAAAGTGTTTTTTACTGGTGGTATACCTTACTATCCTTTGGAGCCTCCTTTCTGTCGAACATGCCGTAATCTCTTACTATTTGTGCTATTCTTAAATGATAGTCCTTAAAAATATACTCCCTGCCTTTTGATTGAGCGCTACGATGCACTTCCAGGTTCCGCCATTCCTGAATAGCCGCTTCATTTTCCCAAATTGATAAGGACAAGATTTTTTCTGGATGGTAAATACTTTGAAACCTTTCAATAGAGATAAACCCTTTTATTTTTTCAAGCTCAGGCTTAAGGCTTAGTGCGATATTCAAATATTCATCTTTGTGCCCATCAGCGGGTATAACTTCGAATATTACAGCGATAGGATGTGTATTTGTTTCCATTGTATTTGTTCCGTATTTTAAAAAATGAAGCGTTTCATCGTAAAGTTGATACCGGCTTTTTTCAAGATGCATCACATGCGTTGCCTTTTCAATAACTACATACTTTTTATATGGTGCATTTTTCAAAGACGCAAATAATTTTTCGTAGTCAGTGCTACTGGGATAATCGTCCCATTCCCCTCTTACCAACAATGTCGGTACTTTTATATCAGCAGGACTATAAAATGTCTTATTGTGCAACATATCATCGACATCTGCCGCGTATCCGGATGGAAAGGAAACACCTTTTGAATCCTGTTTTTTCGTCAAGGGGTCAGATTGCGACCATAATTTCCCCCAGTTTTGCAATACATCCGGTTCCAGTTGACAGGTTTGTCCCTTCGGCGTTAATTCTACCATTTCCTTAACCCTTTCTTCCGGGGTCATCGTTTCATAGGATGCCGAGTCGGAATAAGCGGTTGTGTCTTGCCTTCCGGTTATCGACGAAAATAAAACCAATTTCGCGATTTTTTCGGGATATGTTGTAGCATACAAGGATGCCACAGAGCCGCCCCATGAATGCGCTATTAAATAGACTTTTTTCTTACCTGTTCTTTTTAAGATCAGGTCAACGGCTTTATCTACGTCCCTATAAATCTCAGTTGCCCTTCCCAAAGGTGTTCCCGTAGTTTTATCCGCCAGCATTTCGGGGTAACGGTCAGAGTTGCCATATCCTAAGAAATCAAGCGCGTAGACGTCATAACCATTTTCGGCAAGGTTGTCCATCCACGAATAATTGTTCATTCGAAAACCAAAAGCGAGTCCCGAAGGAAAAGAGGCTCCATGAAGAAAAAGAACCGCATAATCGTTCGATATGACATTGGGTTCTTTATGTGTAATGGCAAGCTGTAATCCCGGAATGCGGCTTTCGGTCTTAATGATTTCATCGCTATTCAAATTATTTGATTTTTGACCCGTTCCGTTTTTTTGAGCAGCGGCAATTCCCGTAAATAGAAAAGCAAATACGATTAATAATATCAGATTTTTCATTTTTGTAAAGTGTTTATAGGGCAAAGGTCAAAAGTTATTAGCTTTGATACTTCATTTTGTACTTAACTATTAATGTAAAATGATGGAAAAGGAACTTGAATACATAACTTCCGTGATCGGCGATCCCGTAAGGACAAATATTTTGTGGGCACTTCTTGACGGCAGGGCATATACTGCTACCGAATTAGCAATTAGTGCTGATACATCGCCTCAAAATATCAGCATGCATTTAAGTAAGTTAGTACAGGCGGATTTACTAACTGTTAAAAGTCAGGGAAGGCACAAATATTATAGTTTTTCAAGACCAGAAGTTGCTTACGCAATTGAGGCAATAGGCAGTCTTATTCCCGGCGAGAACCATAAAAAAATTGTGAATGATAAGGACAATTCCGGCATAAAACATTGCAGGACCTGTTACGACCATTTAGCAGGCAAAATTGGCGTATTAATTACCGAGGCTCTTTTGAAACAAAAAGTAATAGCATTAGAAAATAACTTATACAGCGTACCGGAACATGGAGTTCGATTTTTTCTGGAATTTGGAATTAATATTGACGAATTAAAAAAATATCGCAGAGCTTTTGCCAAACCCTGTCTTGACTGGAGTGAAAGAAAGCATCATCTTGCAGGTTCGCTGGGTGCTGCTCTGCTTAACAAGATGCTATTATTTGATTATGTCCGAAAGACCAAAAACTCACGGGCGATCGTCATTACGTCAGCCGGGCAACAATACCTATATGACAAATTTAAAATTTCAGCGTAATTCAACATCACCAGGTTTACTCAACGCGGCATTCCCTTTGCGTCAATTGTAATTGAATGCGATTTTAGAATGAAAAATCGCTAAAGGCAATTGTAAGTAGTCACCGCGCTTTTGTATTAGTTATGGTAGTTATAAGACTATTAGATCAACCTTGCCTAACTCTTACTGGAAACGTTCGCACGCCTTTAAATTTAGGCGGAACGGCACTAAATTTAAAACCATTGTCGGGGATATTGGCCAGATTGCACAAGTGTTCGACAATCAATATTCCGTCACCGAGAAGGATGGTACAAACTGGCCTGGGATTGGGTACAGTATCTTCAATGTTATGGGAAACAATATCCACTGGATTGATACCTGGACTTCCTTAAACCAATCTATTGCCGCCATCTAAACGACTTTTCATCCAACGCCCGCATTGTGCATAAGATCCCGTTGAGATGATCAAATTCGTTTTGTAATAACTCTGATAAGTCATCACTCCTTGTTGACGTTTATTTTTGAAGTACTCTGAACAAATTTTTCAAGTTGAAACTTTAGTCATTTGTTATATTCTGCCAGCAAAATATCCATGTCTTTCAGCAGTTTGTTCACTTCCTCGCCATTGGTGCCGTCATAAACTCCCCGCATCCTTCTTTCTTTGTCCACTAAAACAAAAAAACCTTCGTGCGCGAATCCGCCGGGCCCTTTCGTATCATCATCGACGGATACCATATAGTCGTTTTTTGCAAGGGCATAGACCGCCTGCTTTTGCCCTCGTAAAAACTCCCACTGATTGCTTTCAACTCCTAGTTTAACAGCATAATTTTTTAATCTGGCCGGGGTATCATGGTCGGGATCAATAGTATAAGATAGTAATTTTACTTGTTGATTGTTTCTATATTTCTGGTAAACCTTCAGCATATTCCGCTGTATTATCGGGCAAATATCGGGGCAACTGGTAAAAAAGAAATCAGCGACGTAAATTCTGCCGTCAAAGTCCCGATTGGTTACCGTCAGGCTATCCTGATTAACGAACTGAAACGGTGGAATCTTCTTGTATAACGTATCAACGATAGTTTTACCGGAAACTATTTTTTCGATCAATTTTCTGACGCCTAAAATAGGCAGTTTTTGGTCGCTTTGGTTGTTGCAGGCACTTAGAATCATTGCCGCAAGTATGATTGATAGAAAATGAATTTTCATAAAGCTTTTAATTTATTTATTGACCAAAAGCTTCGGCGCGCATTTTACGGGAGTGCATCCGAAGCATTTGGATTGTTCTTACAATGCGCTAAAAAAAGCACGTAATAAATTCAGCGTTTAGATAAGTCTAACCCGCTTTCAGGTTTCCATCTGTCATATTCCATGATTTCCGTAACTTCCACAGCTGCGTCCCGTCCCAGCAGTTTGCTTATTAAGTGGATAGCGCCATCTGTACCGGCAGAGATGCCGGCGGTGGTAATTATCCTGCCATTATCAACATACCTTACGTTCGCCAAAACTTTCGCTTTAGGAGCACGACGCTGCAGTTCAGGGATCACGCTGTGGTATGTAGTTGCGGTAAGATGATCCAAAAGCCCGGCCTTGGCTAAGTAGAACGCACCTGTACAAACTGAGAAATAATATTTAGGATTTTGAGTGACGGTTATCCATTTGATCAATTTGGGATCCGGATTTGCTAACCCATATCCGCCGCCGAAAAAACATAATATGTCAGCCTTCGGAGCATTGTCAATAGTGTAATCGGGTGTAATTTTGAGCACACCCTGTGTTATGATCGATCCGGGTTTTAATGCAACAGTTTTAACGTCAAAGCCCGCATCAGTAAACGCCTCCATGGGGCCGGCAAAATCTAAAATTTCGACGTTGTCCTGCAGATAAAACAGAATTTTTAATTTTTTTGCCGATGTATCAGCAGACGACTGATGATCACTGGCAGGAGTCGGTCTACCTGAAAATTTAGAAGAAGCCTGCACGGTAGTTGTAAATAACAGCAACGCCAGGCAAAGGCAATAGTTAAGATTCTTTTTCATATTTTTTTTCTGCAAACTTCTACAGATATATCATCACTCTAAAGTCAAATGCGCGACATATAAGGACATTAAAAGCTCACCAAAAAAATTGTGCTTTTATGACAATCACGGTGTTGATTCAAGAATATTTATCCCTCAATTTGCCGTGTCGTACTTGAAGCATGATAACGATAATCACTTTATCAAAATGAAAACTGTATTTATTGTTCCACCAACCGTCCAGCTTCTTGATCTTGCCGGTCCGGTACAGGTATTTACCGAAGCAAAGGGCTACGGATTTGAAACTGATATTGAATTTTACTCATTTAGCCAGGATCTGGTTAGCAGCGCCGGATTACCTTTTGGTGTTTTACAACATTTTAGTTGTGCAGAACTGTCGGAGGGTGATATCGTTTTTCTTCCGGGTGTAGACTTCGATTATTTACAAAGCCTTTCACTTAAAAGGGAACGGGAATTTGTCATCTGGATTAAGGAGCTTGCAAAAAAAAGGGTAATAATCTGCTCCATTTGCAATGGCGCATTTTTACTGGGAGAAGCAGGCTTGTTAAATAATATTACTTGCACTACACATTGGAAAAGGATAAAACAACTTCAGGACCGGTTTCCCTTAGCAAAAGTTGTCGATGATGTACTGTATGTAAAAAGCGGGCTGATATATACCAGTGCAGGTATCAGTGCTGGTGTCGATCTCGCATTGAGTATTTTGGAAGACCTTCAAGGCCCTCTTTTTACCCATAAAGTCGCCAAAGAGCTTGTCGTTTACCAACGCAGAAGCAGCGATCATAGTCAAATTAGCATTTATATGGATTATCGAAACCATATCAACCAGCAGGTGCATACTGTTCAAGACTTTATAATAAACCATCTGAGCGTTGATATCTCGCTGACTCAGCTTTCAGATCTGGTATTTATGAGCCCACGCAATTTAACAAGGGTTTTTAAAAATAAGACAGGAATAACGATCTGGGAATATCTAAGTAAAATAAGAGCAGAAAGGGCTAAAATTTTGGCTAATGACCCGCAGAGCACTGCGAAATCGATAGCCTGCCAGTGCGGTTTCAAGAACGTCAGACAGCTTCAAAGGATATTGGCAAAAAAATCGGCGAAAATAAAACCGGCGTGAACGACTAATCAAGTGCTTGTGAGCCTATAAGAACCCGAGCAGTACTTACCTTTATATCGTGCAGTTTATAACTTCGTATAATTTTGCCAAATGTTACTAACACATCAAAAATTTGATTTTAACAATAAATGTCTGATAGAAAAGGTTGTCATCAAGGCGCCTTTCCGGTTTGCTGTTAACTTCCAGGACGAGGCGTGTTTCATCTATTTTGCAGAAGGCAAAACAACCATTAATTCGGCGAACGAACAAACTTCGGTCACTCAACGGGAATCCGTTTTATTGAAATGCGGAAGTTATTTTGCTGACTTGCTGAAATACAGTGACGCCGACCGCTTTGAGATTTTGGTTTTTCATCTTTACCCGGATATCCTCCGAAGTATCTACAAGAATGAAATCCCTGCTTTTTTAAAACAATCTTCAAAAAGCACTTTCATCCAAAAAGTGGCGACCGATGGAATGGTCCAAAAATTTATTGAGGGTTTATATTTCTATTTTGATCATCCATCATTGGTCAGTAATGATTTGCTGGAGCTTAAAATAAAAGAATTGATATTACTTTTGGTGCAAAGTAAAAATGCAGCATCTGTCGTCAGTTTATTTGCGGAATTGTTTACTCCCCGGAGTTTAAGCATAAAGGAAATTATCAATGGCCACCTGTTTTCGAATATAACCATAGGCGACCTGGCGAATTTATCCAACTTAAGCTTATCCACCTTCAACCGGACATTTAAAGCTATGTTTGGCGATACGCCGGCCAATTATATCAAAACAAAGCGGCTGGAACGAGCGCACGAACTGCTTTCCATGAGTTCGTTGACCGTTAGTGAAATTGCCTATCAAACCTGCTTTCCTAATCTAGCGCATTTTTCAAGATCTTTCAACGCGCATTATCATTGCTCGCCGAGCGCGTACCGGTCATCACTCGCCGCTAAAGCTTCTAAATAGGACAAATCAGGCAACATTTTGACTTTTAAAGACAAATTCAGGATGAAGATCGGGTGCATCTTTGCTTTGTAAAAAAGTAAGGTGAATTTATCCGGCAATACGATATTAATTACAGGCGGCGGGTCGGGTATCGGGCTTGCACTGGCAAAGGAATTTCTTCAGCGCGACAACCTGGTCATTATTTGCGGCAGAGATGCAGGCCGACTGCATGCCGCCAAAAAAAAGTTCCAATCCCTGGAAATTATACAATGCGATATTTCAAACGAGGGGTCCGTCTCCGCTATGCTTGAAAAAATTGAGCAAAATTATCCTGACCTCAATTTTCTGGTCAACAACGCAGGTATAATGAAAATGTGGAACATCCAACATGAAACCACAAATACCAGGAATGGCCGCTACCCTGTATGCCATTCACAGAATTTTCCCATCCCTTGCCCAAAAAATGATCCAAAGGCAATCCAGGAAAATATTGCTCAAATTATAACCAGGAATTAACAATGAATACTATAATTGACAAAAGCAGGTTTGGCCCCTGGGCCATTGTCACAGGTGCATCATCGGGTATCGGCAAAGAGTTTGCCCGGCAATTGGCATCGGATGGATTGAATATAATACTTGTTGCCAGGCGGGTATCTCTTTTAGAAGAATTAGGCACCGAATTGGCAAAGGAATTTAACATACAGTATCGAACAGTTGAAGCCGATTTATCCGAGGAAAGTGCGATCAAAAAAATCACTCAGGCTACCGACGACCTTGAAGTAGGTATTTTAATTTCAAATGCAGGCACAGGAAATGTGCGTAAATTTTTCTCTGCTGAATTGTCCGAACACAAGTATATTTTGCAGCTAAACGCAACTTCGCATTTAAGTCTCACACATTATTTTGGTAAAAAAATGGCAAACCGAAAAAAGGGGGGTATTCTTTTAACAGGAGCAATGGGAGCAACGGATGGTGTTCCTTATATGGCCAATGAAGCCGGCACAAAAGGATACATTCAAAGTCTGGGAAAAAGCTTGCATAGCGAGCTCAAAGAATTCGGGCTGCATGTTACAGTATTAGTAACAACGCCAACCGAAACGCCGGTATTTTATAAACTTGGGTTTACTAAAAAAAATACTCCTGTTCAACCAATTTCAATAGAGCAATGTGTAACCGAAGCACTTTGGGCTTTATCAAAAAATAAGATCACTGTTTTACCTGGTCTCAAATTCAGGATTATGAATGCATTTACACCAGGTTCAATATCAAGAGTTATGAGTGGTAAAATGATGAAAAAGAACAACAGAATTACTTAACAAAATTGAAATTTAAAAATGAATTCAACCAGCAACATTCCGAAGAGCCGAAAAATTACCTTTTGGATAACGACAACGGTAATTGCCCTTATGTATTTCATAACCGGCTTGGGTAACATTTTGCCTTTTACACACATAGCACAAGACATGGCCCGCCTGGGTTACCCGACGTACTTTTTAAAGATATTGGGCACCTGGAAAATATTAGCTGCAACAGCGATGATCATCCCCCGCTTTAACAGGATAAAAGAATGGGTTTATGCAGGGATGATGTTCGACCTTACGGGTGCAGCACTTTCACGCTATCTTATAAATGATCCCTTGCCAACGATTATTATTCCATTGGGATTATCGATTCTCGTAATCGTTAACTATATGCTTAGGCACACTTCGCAAAACAAAATAGTCGAGTCAAACTGATAATATCGGTAAATATAAATAGGCATATTGAGTAAATTTCCCGGACAAACAACCAATTGCATGACCGAACAAATAAAATATACTTTGGAAGAAGCCAACCAATATTTCGCCGTTGCCTGCAATAATAAAATCTGGAAACTTTTGGAAAAGAAAGAAAGTACAGAGGACGAACAGGAGGAAATGATAAACTTAGCTCACGCATCCCTGCTGCATTGGAGTAAAAGTCCGCATTGTAAAAAAGTGAACTTGCAGCGGGGCGAGTACCTGATTTCGATGGCTTATATTCATGCCGGAAGAAAAGAACAAGCCTTGTATTATGCGGAAAGATGTAAAAAAATTACTGAAGATCGCAGGGAAGAAAATGAAGATTTCGACCTGGCCTATTCATGTCTGATCATGGCGATGGCGTTGAGTTTAAATAATCAGAAGGAAGAAGCAGCCGATTACCTGGAGGAAGCCAAAAAACTTGGTGAAGGCATAGCTGGTGAAAAGGATAAAAGAATTTTTATATCCGATTTAAAGGAAGCTGTTGAAGGTGTGCTGGCTCACCTTTGACTTTCTGGCAAACCTATTATAGCATGAAGTACGATGAGCGAATGTGCGTTGCCAGACATAGCTTAGCGCCGTTAACATTGGACCGCGAAAGATAACTTCCCGACGACCGTTTCATTACTCAAAATGGCTGAATTCCATACTTGGAAAGTATCAGGAGTTGATAAAATTGATATTTCCCAAATATGACTGATCCCCATAATTTTGCCAATCAGACAAAAGGGATGCCGGAAGATCATTCAAGATAGCTGTCAGCAAAACCTGATCGGTAGAAGATTTGATAAGCACCGTGGATATCCTCAATCTAAAAAGGTAGCAACAAATTACATTGAAAAAAAACATAAAAGTGCGATGAAGAAACTTGTGATTTTCCTATTTCTCGGAACCGCTGCTTCGGTTTTTGGGCAACCGAAACACGCCTATGACCTGGATACACTGTTGGACCGATATACCCGGTCAATTAATGCTGCAGACTCCCTTCTTGCCAGGAAATTCTGGTCCCAGGATGCAGAAGTTTCATTTATCCATCCCTTGGGGAACGAATATGGCTGGAATGGGATAAGAAATATATATGCCATGTTCGCTAATAATTTTTCCAAAAGAAAACTCCAATATAGTGACGAGCGTTGGACAAACTACAATGAATTTGCCTGGGTAACTTTCAACTGGGTATTCGATGCGACATTTTCCTCAAATAATAAGGATATCCAGACAAAAGGCCGTGAGACACAATTCTGGAAAAAGGTGACTGATAAGTGGAGGTTGGTTCACGTCCACTACTCGGCAATGCCTTTGACTGCAAGGGAGGCAGGTTTTTGAGATTGCTCGTTTTCAAGCACGTTAAAAATTGCGTGTCGCCTGTAATTTCAGCCATAAATATCGGAAAGCCCGATCATCCTTATCTCGGCCACACTCATTTGCCTTTGCCGTAGTGTTCGACGAACCATTGAAGTGCTGCGTTTTGGTTCGTTTCTTTGTACGCTAAAACGACCTCCGTGTTCACGGGAATACCTTCCAATCCGATAAACGATACCTTAAGGTAGCTATATTGTTGCCTGAGCGAAGAAGGGAGAATAGACACACCGAGCCCCGCTTCAACTAATTGTAATATCGAATGTACATTATTAGCCTCATGCACGATATCGGGCCTAAAACCCAACCTCCCGCATATTTCAATAAGCTTTTCGTTATAGTGAGGCGCAAAATCCTTATTAAAAAATATAAACGGACTGTTCCTGATATAAAGGATGAGTTGTTCGCGATGTTTAAACTCTTTTTCAGTCAAAGGAATAACTACCGTAAATGGATCAAAGAAAAGCGTTTTTACTTTTAACTGGTTTGAATGGACGGGCGCACGCAGTATGCCGACGTCAAGGCTCCCATGTTCTAACGATCTTACCTGTGCCGAGGTCGGCATTTCAAATAAATTTGTCTTAACATAAGGAAATACATCACGCATAGCGATCAAAACATCTGCCAGATGCGACTGGTATACGGAACTGATATAGCCAATCTTTAACTCCCCGCTTTCGTTTTTATGTATTTGCAGGGTCATACTTTTACTTTCTTCAAGGCGTGCAAAAATAGCATCTACCTCCTGTTTAAAATATTTACCCGCATCCGTAAGCGTTACCCGTTTATTTTTACGTGTAAATAACATCACGCCCAATTCTATCTCTAACTCTTTTATCTGCCGGCTCAACGGTGGCTGAGAGATGAATAGCTTTAATGCGGCATTCCGAAAATGTAACTGCTCGGCAACTGTTTTAAAATATAAAAGATGTCTTAGTTCCATACCTTTTAAGTATCAGGAATTGATAAAATTGATATTTTTCAAATATGATTAAACCCGGTAACTTCGGCAAATTAACTTTATGATGAGAACAGATTATTCAAAAAAAGCTACCAACCAACAGATCAGGGAAAGATTTGACAGCGACACAGAGCGCTTTTCTAACTTAGAAACAGGGCAGCAAACCACCATCGATGCGCCGTTAACTATGGAGCTGTGCACTGAGGCGGCCAGGTACGTCAACCCCAATGCAACTGATCTGCTTGATATTGGCTGTGGCGCGGGTAATTACACTCTTAAAATGCTGGGTAAGGTTCCCGGCCTTAACTGCACTTTAAATGATTTGAGCATGCCAATGCTGCAAAAAGCGAAAGAAAGAGTTACGCCTATGACATCGGGAGCGGTTACAATTATACAGGATGACATGCGAAACCTGCATCTGCCGGATAATCATTTTGATATTATTCTTGCTGCTGCAGCCCTGCATCATTTGCGGGATGACGACGACTGGGAATTGATGTTTAATAAAATCTATAGGGCACTAAAACCAGGGGGAAGCTTTTGGATTTCGGATTTTATTACACACGAATCCAAATCGATCACTAAATTATTCGAGGATAAATATAGTGACTACCTGGACCTGTTAGGCGGACCCGAATACCGGCAAAAGGTATGGGACTACGTGAATTATGAAGATACCCCGCGTTCACTGAACTATCAGTTTACATTGCTTGCAAGGGTTGGATTTAGCACTACGGAAATTTTACATAAGAACTCATGCTTCGCGGCGTTTGGCGCAATAAAATAGCCTTTGAACAATAATCACGGAACCGTTGCCAGGCGAGCCTTGCTTTGTAGTTGAATAGCCTGCTCCTCATGCCGGAAGGACATTAAAAGGGAATCACAGGGGACCAAACGTGGCATCCGCGGAACCATCTTTCGAAGATAATTTTACCACTGTTGAATGATAATACAAACATTGGATTCGTCCCGCAAGGCAAACTCTTTTGCGCCCGGGGGCGAATTGAAATTTCCTGAGGTTTGGATGCAGAACGTTCGGATGCGTTGCTGCTACCTTTTTATAAACTTCTTCAATATCATTTGTTACAAGCCTAAATTCGGGTCTGTCTTTTTCAGCATATTCGGCGTTTTGAAAAAGGAGCAAACTCAAGTCATCTTTTTCGATTGCGCAAAAAGGGTTATCTGAATTTAATTCATCGTGACCGATGCTAAACTCAAGACATTCAACAAATAGCCTGAGCCTACCTGAATGTCTGCGTAAAATACATTTGGTACTAATTTATAAAATTTCATTATCGTGATCAAAATTGCTCAATGATGAACCATTTACTATCGTTCCTCTGTCCGATCAAACTAATCTTATCAAAGTATAATTCCGTGGGTAATTTAAATTGCATTAAATGTTCAAAAATATGATCTGTACAAGTCGAATTTCGCGGATGCATCAAAGTAATATGCGCCTGATGCTTTCCAGGCGGATAGTTCAACTCTTTTAATACACCTTCTCTTAATTTATCAAATTCCGGATTATGGCTTTTCGCAGGCATCAAAACGCCTTTGCCATTGGCGAATCTTTCAATTTGATCAAACTCAATCTTCAATGGCTTGCTCCATTTGATTGATCTTAGATTTGCGATCAGTTTTTCCAAGGGTTCAATTTCGTTTTCCCTGCAAAGCGTTACGTGCGCCGGGATAAGATGAAATTGCAGAGGATTGAACTCAGCTCTTATATGTTCAATAACTTTTGCCTGATTGCCTATAAACAAGGTCACTTGTCTCCTTATTTCCTTTAACTTGTTCATTTCCTGTTATCTGTCGCAATTTGTAACCTCACGCCCAATTTACAACAATGTTACAATTAATATAATTTTCAATTTGTCAGCATTCGGCTGGAAATTGAGACGCGTTTCAGTGATATTTATTTCGATTGTCGTAATATTGTAATATAAAACTATATCCCACGCTTTTCTTTTGATAATTATTTCGGCTAACGTACTATTGCAGTCTAGAAGTAATTTAAACGAAAGGTAATGGAAGCTATGACTTGCCTGATCACGGGAGCCACTGACGGTGTTGGAAAAGCCACTGCATTGAATCTGGCATTACAAGGGCATAAAGTGGTGATTGCCGGAAGGGATGGGGCCAAGATACAGAGTGTAATGAAAGAAATATCCGGTATTTACAAGGATGCGAAGCTGGATTTTATTCGAGCGGATATGTCTGACCTGGCTGAGGTTGAAAACATGATCGGAACTATTAAAAGCCGGTATAACAAGCTTGATGTGCTTATTAATAATGCCGGCGTAGTCACACCCCGTTTTAAATTGACCGCAGACGGCTTCGAAAACACATACCAGGTAAATTATCTGTCGCCTTTTATTTTAACAAATGGTCTCCTGCCGCTGATAGAAAAAAGCGAGGACGGCCGGATCGTTAATGTGGTCTCAAACGTGTATACCATGGGCCGGTTCGATGCAGAAAATGTAGGCAACAATGGGAAATATAACGTCATCAGAGCCTATGCTAACTCCAAACTTTATCTTTTGATGTTTACTGAAGAATTGGCAAAGCGAACCCGGGGCAAGATTTCGGTCAATGCCGTGCATCCCGGAATTGTGAAAACAAATATGTCCACCCGGTTAGATGGATATCCTTTGCTTTTTCGGTTCATATCTGCTGTCGCCATGCCATTCGCCATTACCCCTGAAAAAGCTTCGGAGACCGCCGTTTCTCTGGCTACTGGAGATTCGGTAAAGTATTTATCCGGAAGGTATTTTGCTGGTTTAGATGTAGCAAAGGTCAGGCATAAAAGCGATACACCAGGAAACAGGCGGCTTCTTTGGGATTATTCGATGAACGCCCTGGAGTGGTACAAGCGAAAAGCTTCCATTTAAAACAAGAACCATTTGCCGCGAATCAAATAAAACTGAACATGTTAGACTCCAAAAAAATAATGTTTGCTGTGCTTTGGGCGTATACGGCAGCAACGGCAGCCGCACAGGATAGCTTGCGCCTTTCGCTCTCAGATGCAGTAAAGCAGGGGGTGAACAACAATAAGTCGATCCGTGCCGAAGCGTTGAACCTGGACATCAACTCGGATCAATTGGAACAGGTAAATTCTGTCTTTTTACCCTCAGTTACAGGTAATGCCGGTGTGTTGCATTACATAAACATACCAGTACAATACACGCATGCAAACGCACTGGATCCCACAGCGCCCGCGGATAAGTATGTCGGGCTTAGGTTGTTGTTGCCTAATAGCTTCGGATCCGGGATTTCGGTTAACTGGGCGCTGTATGACCAGGCACTGTTCTCGTCGCTTAAAATTATTAAGGAGCACTCAAACATGACCGTTGTACGATTGCAAAAAGACAAAAGCGAAATGGCCTACACCATTAGCCAGGTTTATTATGGGATAGTCTTTGCTGTGAGACAGAAGGAAAACCTTGTAACAATAGCTGCCAATATGGATAAATTGCTGGTCTTTTTGCAAGCCAATTATAACAATGGCACCATCATGAGATCCGAATTGGACAAAGTGAAGGTTAACAAGATCAATATCTTATCGCAGATCGATGCATTATCATCAGCAATAGACACCCAGGTTAATTTACTGAAGCTTCTTACCGGCCTTCCCGCAACCGTCAAGCTGCGGTTAACAGAAATTAATTTTGAAGGTTCGCTCCGCCCGGTTACAGACACTACAGCACTTATAGAGACCACGTTGGACTACAGGTTAATGCAGTCCGAGATCAGGATGAACCAGCTTGAACGGATTCAGACCATGGCAAACTACTTTCCAAAAATCGGCTTAGCCTATAACTATAGCTATAATATAGTCAGTCCTGGTCTGGACGGAATATTCACGTCCAAATTCAATTTTCCTATTCAGTATATCGGCATCAACCTGACGGTACCCATATTTGATGGCAGACTTAACCATTTTAAGTTGAGGGAAAATGCAACTAAGCGCAAACAACTTGATCTGCAATCAGACTTTCTTTCCGAAAAGCTGCATACTGATATCATCAACGCGAGGCTAAGTTATAATTCAAGTCTTAACAATATGATCTCCAATGCCGCGAATGTGAAACTTGCGCAGGAACTTTATAATCAAAGCCTTGAACAATATCACCAGGGTACGACCCCGCTAACGGACGTGCTGACTTATGAGACTTCTCTTGAGCAGGCGACTGTCCAGTACTTCAATTCAGTTTCGGGGGCATTAACTTCCTTATTGGCTTACAAAAAATCAACTAATACTCTTTTAGAACAATAATTTAATTAAAATAAAATGGCAAGACGAATCATCATGGTATTTATTGCGGTCATCATCGTCGTACTGATCGCAATGAAACTGGTTTCGAATAAGTCGAAAATCAATAAAGAGACTTCGTACCGGGATGTGGTACAAAACGTGGCCGTTGACGTGAGGACTGCTAAAACGGACAGCCGCACCGAAGTGCTCTCATTTGTCGGAGTTTTCAAGCCGTCGAGAGAGTCTTCAATCTCGGCAGAGATACCCGGCAAAATTGCGAGCGTCAATGTGAGTGAAGGCAGCCTCGTCACCCGGGGCCAGGTACTTGCAGAACTCGACCTGGCGGCGCTTGAATTAAAGCTGGAAGCTGACCAGGCCCAATACGTACATTCCAATGAGGATCTTGTGCGTTACGAAAACTTGAGTAAAAGCGATGCAACAACCGATGTTACATTAAAGCAAATGCGTCTTACCAATAAACTGAACGAGATCGCGGTAAAAAATGACGAAGACCAGATCAGTAAGAGTAAGATAAAGGCCCCGATAACGGGCTACCTGGCGGCGAAGGGCTTCGAAGTGGGGATGGTAGTTTCACCGGCAGCGTCTATTGGCCAGATCGCTAACACAGGCATCCTGAAATTCACGGCCATGGTACCCGAGTACTATGTCATGAAATTTGAGTATGGTCAAAAAATAAATGTACGGGCGAATGTTTTCCCGGGCAAGGTATTCCAGGGAACAGTTTCGCAGGTTTCTGAAAAAAGTGACGAAAACCATCAGTACAAGATCGAAGTAACGGTGAGTAACGATAACGAACGGTATTTGCTTAGAGGAGGCATGAATGGAACAATGTTACTGCAGGTTCAGAATGCAGTGAAAGGAGTTTTTGTACCAAGGGAAGCGTTGGCCGGGACAGTTCAGAGCCCGCAGGTCTACCTGGTCAGGAACGGACGTGCTGTGCTTAGCAAAGTTAACATCGGTGTCACCCTGGGTAATGAGATCCAGATCACAGGCGGTATTCGCGACGGAGAAGAAATTGTCACCGCCGGGATGAACTCATTAAAGGATAGCGTCACGATCAAAGTTGCCGGTACCAGGTAGGCATAGCAAACAAAATTTTAAACCGATAATCAAATATCATCATAACTGATCATGACACTAACAGAATTGTCCGTAAAACGACCGACGTTCGTCGCGGTAATTTTTTTGCTGATAACTGTTTTCGGCCTGCTGGCAGCGAAACAAATAGGGTATGAACTCTTCCCAAAATTTGATGTTTCATTACTTAACATCAGTACGGTCTATCCTGGCGCATCGCCTGATGAAGTAGAAGCTGAGGTAACCAGGAAAATCGAGGATAAGTTGTCCTCTGTCGAAAATATCAAACATATACGATCGATCTCTTATGAGAATTTAAGTATCGTTTCCATTGAGTTTCTGCCAGGCACTAATGTGGATGACAGGCTGCTGGATTGCCAGCGCAAGATAGAACAAATACTTTCTGATCTGCCGGTAAAAGCGAAAACTCCGACCATTAATAAACTGGCTACAGATGGGTTTCCAATACTGCGGTATTCGGTCACTTCAAATGCTGCATCACCAATAGAGTTGACAAAGTTTTTGCATGACAAGGTTATCCCCAGGCTTTCTTATATAAAAGGTGTTGCAAACATAGCGCTGACGGGAAGTGAAGATAAAGCGATACGCGTAAATGTGAACGCCGACAAGCTAAAAGCCTATAATCTTTCATTATTCGAGGTTACACAAGCGATCAACGCAAATGACCTTAGTTTTCCGACAGGCGATGTTCAGGACAAAACCAATAATATCAATGTCAAACTGAACAGCAAGTACAGAAGTGTAGCGGAGCTACAGGACCTGATCGTTAGCAAGGGGAATAGTGGCTCGGAAGTCAAATTAAAAGATGTTGCCGTCGTTATTGACGACAAAAAGGAAGTCAAAACCATAAGCAGGATAAACGGCAAACCCTCACTCCTGCTCAGCGCTTTCAAACAAACCGGTTTCAACGCTGTGACGATGGCCGATTCGGTAAAAAGAACCATTGCAGACATCGAAAATATTTATAAAACCTATAACCTGAAATTTAAAATTGCGGTTGATTCGACTGATTTTACACTGCAGGCAGCCGGAGCCGTTGAACATGATCTTATAATCGCGTTGACACTTGTGGCCCTTGTAATCCTTATATTTTTGCACAGTGTGAGGGATAGTTTGATAGTTATATTAGCCATCCCCAGTTCATTCCTGGGCACTATCATCGCGCTTTACCTTTTTGGGTACACCTTTAACCTGATGACGCTATTGGGACTAACGCTCGTGGTGGGTATCCTGGTCGATGACAGCATTGTTGTGCTTGAAAATATTCACAGGCACCTGCACATGGGTAAGGACAACGTGAGTGCTTCAATTGAAGGCCGGAGCGAAATTGGTAATACGGCTATAGCGATCACCATGGTGGATATCATTGTATTTCTGCCGCTGGCGCTTAGTCATGGCGGTTTGGCAAGCCAGATATTCAGACCCTTTACATGGGTAGTCATCATATCGACACTTTTGAGCCTTTTCGTCTCCTTCACGCTCACGCCTTTGCTTTCGTCCCGATTTGCAACCGTGGCTGATTTGCAGAAGAATACAATATGGATGCGCGTCAACCGTTTTTTTGAAACCGAGATAGGGCACTTGACCGATTGGTATGGTAGGCAGCTTTCGTGGGTCTTAAAACATAAAAGAATCACCATATTGGCTATCTTCCTGTTATTCGTCGCATCCATGGCATTAGTGGCGAATGGATTTATCAGCAATACTTTTGTTGAGCAGGGACAGCGGAGCGAAGCTATGTTTTACCTGGAAACGGAGAAATCAAGCAGCCTTCAGTTTACCGACAGCATCACTAAAGTAGCTGAAACCAAATTGTTAGCAATGCCGGAAGTAGCGACCGTCTTGACCTCCGTCGGCGTCAGCGAAGGTTTCTTCGTCGCGACAGATGTATCAAGATACCGCTCATCCCTGAGGGTGTGGCTGAAGCCGGGCACAGGTTTAAAGGACGAAGAGTTTGTCGCCAAAGGCAAGGCCGTTTTGAAAACAATCCCCGGAGCTAAAATTTATAATATACCGATAAACCTGGCCGGGGAGCCTGATGATAAGCCAGTGCAGGTCATCGTCAGCAGCGACAACGCAGATTCCGTGCGCTATTATAGCAACAAAATAAGGGCCGCCCTCGGGACCATCAATGGGGTAGCAGACGTAAAATCAAGCCTTGACGGGAATGTGCCGGAGGTGAAAGTCGTACTTGATAAAGAAAAAATGGCTTCGTACGGTTTAAACATCGCTACCGTTGGAGGCACCATGGCTGATGCCTTCCATGGGAACGATGACAGCAAGTTTATGGAAGACGGCAACAACTATGATATTGTAGTGGAGTTAGACAATTTTAACCGAAAAAACCCGGATGATGTAGGTAAGCTGTTGTTTAAAAATGACAAGGGCTCGTTAATAGAGCTTAAGCAATTTGCGGACATTGTGCCGGGTAACGGCAATGCAGAACTGCAGCGGACGAACAAATTAACCTCTGTATTACTGGTTGCTAATCTTATAGGCAGGCAGATCGGGGATGTGGGACCCGAAATAGATAAGAAGATCTCATCCGGTCACCTGCCTTCATCAGTTAAAATAACCTGGCTGGGCGATTATGCCAACCAGGCCGAGAGCGGCCAAATCATTGGAGGGGCATTTGGTATAAGCTTCATCCTGATCTACTTTTTGATGGTTCTGCTTTATAACGATTTCGTATATCCTTTCGTCGTGCTTTTTGCTATTCCCATGAGCTTCATCGGTGCATTCCTGGCCCTGGCCATAGCGAAAAGCTCATTAAGTATTTTCACGCTTATGGGACTGGTTGTGATGATGGGGCTGGTTTGCAAAAACTCTATTTTGATAGTCGATTTTGCGAACAAAGAAAAAGAGCAGGGTAAAAACTCTTACGACGCCCTGATAGCAGCGGGAAAAGAGCGGCTCAGGCCCATACTGATGACCACGATAGCCATGGTACTGGGTATGCTGCCGATCGCCATAGCCAGCGGCGCGGGTTCTGAGTGGAAAAACGGACTTGGATGGAGCCTGGTAGGCGGTTTGACCAGCTCCATGTGCCTCACTGTCTTTATCGTTCCGTGTGTTTACATGGTCGTTGATACGATCAAAGCAAAAATAAGCAGCAGGGAAACCAAGCCGTTTGCTTTGTGGCAACGATTGCGTTTATATTTCAGATTATCATAAGAAATTCACGGCCTTTGTGCCGTTTGCCGCTGCCTTTCGGGATTTGATATAACGGTTATTGTTGACGCAACCAGCACAATTTCAGCTATCATCATCACAAACAATAATCATTTGCAATAATCAAATAAGGACCGCCAAATATTAAAAAAATGAAAGCAAGAAATATCGGATTGATATGTTCAGGGTGCATAATATTGTTGATAGGGCTGGCGCATATCATCTTTCCCATTTATGGCTACGGCAAAGATGTACAAGACTTTTTTAAACAGTCACACGCGATATCAGACCATTTCTATTATCTTGCAACTTATGCAATATGTTCGTTTCTACTTTTTATCGGATTGGTGACGATTTATATTGGAGCTTCTGTTAAGTTTATAAAGCACAATTCAAAGTTTATAAAGTATTATACCGTCTTATCTATAGTTCTATGGACAAGCAGGTTAGTATTAGAGATAAAATATCCGGTTAACCTAACTTTGTTCGGAATACACGACCCTTCAAAAAATCTCATGATTGTTTTATCATTGATAGTTATTGGATTTATCTTTGGGTTATTCACAAATTTCAAACTGCAACGAACTAATAAACTACCTTGACAACAGCAAACTTGCTATGTACTAATTTAAAATAGTATTGCTTTTTATACACGGAATACTTTGCTTTCGTAAATTTGCCATTCCGGAACATCCGGGTATCGAAATTTTCCGGAATACAATTATGATTGAATCAGAGCTGAAAAAGCGGTTTGCAGCATCTATGCTAAAGCTTGTTAACGCGATAAAGAACGAATCAGAAAGATGTTCGCAGATATGCGGCGGTTTAAACGAGAAGGAATTGATGATCATTTCTTTTCTGGCCGAGAAGAAAAGTGTCAAAATGAGCGATATAGCTGAAAATCTTGGCGCCCCTTTGAGTACCTTAACGAGCATCATGGATAAGCTCGTCGAAAAGAATATTATCGAAAGAGTACATTCTGCCGAGGACCGCCGTGTAGTGAATGTTGCGCTTACAAATGCGGGCAAAAAGGTTTTTAATACCTTCTCAAAAAGGAAAAATGGGTCGGCAGAACAGGTGCTTTCCGGGTATACGCCCGAAGAACAAGAACTGCTTGTGACATATATCAGCAAGCTTTCTGAGAGTATCAGGGCGTTGAAGTGATACGCCTTTCACTTCTTATTAATACGCGAGCGCCTGGTCTGCGCGTAATAGTGTAATTTTGTAGCGTTTACTCCAAAATAATAGTTATGGGTCGGCCGCAAGTTTTTGACGAAGAAAAGGTAATTGATAAGGCGCTGGAAATTTTTTGGCATAAGGGCTTTAATGGAACTTCTACCAGGGACCTGATTGAGGCAATGGGTATTAGCAACGGCAGTTTTTTCAATAGTTTTGGCGGTAAAAAGGATATCTACTTCAAATGCCTTAAGAAATACAATGCAGTTTATATAACAGCTCTGGAGAATTTACTTAATAAGCCGATGCCATTTAAAACGAAAATAAAAAATGTTTTATTGGAAGTTATCAAAAAAGCACCTGGTAAAAATTCTTATGAAGGTTGCTTCTTTTTCAATACGTCGATAGAAGCGAGCATCGACGACAAGGAGATTCTTGGCCTGACAAATGGTATCCATAGACGGGTAGAGAACGGTTTCGTCTCGGCAATTGAAATGGCAATGAAAAACGGTGAAATATCAAAAGACACCAGAAGCCTTCCTCTCGCGCGTTTTCTCTTTAATACTATGACAGGCCTCAGGGTCCTTTTATTAAACTCGCCTCCACAAGCGACCGTAGATAGTATTATCAATTCCACCCTGGAACTACTCCCCTTGTAGTTATCATTTAATTGTAATATTTAAACTTTATGGAGCATTTGCTCCATAAAGTTTAAATATTTGCATTGTGGAGCGATTGCTCTATAATTATTTAAGTTCATTATGAAAACAAATTTGATTTTACTGATTTGCGCCTGGCTGGGTTTCAGCGGCGGGGCGATTGCAGCTCAACCCGGAAACGGGATTGAAGATCTGAAGTTCAGGATCGTCAAGGTGGATGGACTAACCATCTTTTACCGCGAAGCCGGCAATCCTGCTAAGCCAGCAATCCTGCTGCTACACGGATTCCCATCAACTTCTCACATGTATGAAGAGTTGATAAGCGACCTGGCCAGCAAATATCATTTGATCGCGCCAGACTATCCGGGCTTTGGCAACAGCAGCCAGCCTGACCCCAGCACCTTTGCGTACACCTTCGATCACATTGCTGCTATTATGGGTGACTTCGTTGAAACCATCGGCCTTAAGAAATTTAGCCTGTACATGCAGGATTATGGAGGACCCATTGGATTCCGTATAGCATCCGCTTACCCGGACAAAATTGGTGCGCTGATTATCCAAAACGCCAATGCTTATACAGCAGGACTAGGTGATGGTTTTAGTAATATTATGAAAATGCAGCAGGCGGGCGACCAAAAAGGCGTAGCCAATATCCTTCGTCAAATCATTTCGCTGGACGGTATTAAGGTACAGTACACGCAAGGCGCTGCAAACCTGGAAAACATTGCGCCCGAGGCCTACCTAACGGATTTTTATTATGTGCAACGCCCCGGTAATGCAGATATTCAGACAGCGCTGTTTTACGATTACCACAACAATTTACCTCAATACCCGAATTGGCAGCGTTATTTTAAAGGGCGTCAGCCGCCTGCATTGATTGTATGGGGTAAAAACGATCCGATTTTTACAGCACCTGGCGCGAACGCCTATAAACAAGATCTACCGGGTGCGGAAATCCACTTATTAAACGGCGGACATTTCGCCCTGGTTGAATATCATCGGGAGATAGCTGCCTATATTATTTCTTTTCTCCAAAAAAAAGGCTTTAAATAAACTTAACCGAATAAACAATAATATCAGCTCAAGAGACTTTTAACGGCGCATTTCCATTTAAATCGCTTTAGGCTCGACCAAACATCTGCCCTGAAATGCAGGAAACATGATTGATAGGAACAGATAAAATAAAAGACCGCGATTTCGAATTGAAATCGCGGTCTTGCTCACTTAAGTGCGCCCACCTGGGCTCGAACCAGGGACCAAAAGATTATGAGTCTTCTACTCTAACCGACTGAGCTATAGGCGCTGAAAATGCAATAAATTTTCGGCTGCAATATTACACAATCGCAGCCGAAATTTAAAACGTTTTTTCAGTTATTGTTCGGGGTATTCTTAAATGACTTCAAATCACTTGCCCACTTCTATCACATGAAAACTGCCCGGTACCATCGGTGGACGCGGCCGTGGATTGTCGGTAGTTGCCGCCGGTGCAGTGCCGAATTTCGCAGTAGGTAAATACAAATGATGTGTTACCAGGTCGATACCAATTGTACGCGCGCCTGGTTCGGTAGGGATATTCTCGATCAGTTCAAATTTATTGGCATTCACTTCTCTAACCGCGGTTATCGTACCCTCACCATTTGAAGCATAGGCAATTTTCAAACCCGGGTCAAATACCAGTCCATCGGTACGGCCGATAGGGAATTTCGCAATAGTTTTCCCGTTTGAGGCATCCATTACCACCATGGTTTTACTGCCACCGCAGCCGATAAACAAGCGGTTGGTTTTGCGGTCGATATCCAAACCCGAAGGCGAACTGCCGCCGTCGATCTTGTAAGTTGCAAGTTCTTTAAAAGCGGTCGCATCAACTACATGAACGGTGCTATTATCTTCGCCATTAACGAATATTTTTCCTTTGCCGTCAGATACCGCTGTTTCCAGCTTCTCACCCAAAGGCACCGTAGCCACAACTTTTTCCGTCGCCGGGTCAATAAAGCACAGGTCATGACTACCGCCATCGCAGGTGATGATCTTTTTTGAAAAATCATCATAAAAAATAGCATCCGGGTTTTTCACCGGGAGCGTGATCTCGCCTGTCGCTGTAAGCGTTTTCAAATCAAATACTGTCACCGAATTCGATCTGCCGTTGCTCGTAAACCCTTTATTCAGATCGTGCACCAGCGCTATCCCGTGGACACCCGTTGTTTTGGGAATGTATCCGAGCGAGTCGCCGGTAGTGCTAAGGATATTCACCTGCATGCCATGCGACACGTAGACACGTTTATGGGCTCCGTCAACCAAAATGTAGTCCCATCCGCCGGGGCTATTTATCTTATAATCATTGAGCACTTTAAAGCCGGTTGAGGTTTGCGACCAACTGGTAAAAGGCACACCTGCGGCCATTCCAAACACTGCTAAAGCAGCCGCATATTTCTTAAATAAGTTCATTGTCGTTGAGGTTTTTGTGCTATTTAGGTATTAATTCTGGAATAATATTGTAGAAAATATTATCCCGGGTTTTGCCTTCCGGCGCCTTGTTTTTTATCCTCTTCCGGCGGTCTAGCGTGCCACCACGTCGCCAGCGACGAGCCGGAAATATTCATAAAGGGTCCAAATATGGCCGGCGCCAGCCCGATCGTGGCTATCCCGCCCATTAAGAGCGCCAAACCCGATGCGAGGCCGCTGTTCTGCATACCCACTTCGAGTGATATCGTGCGGCAGTCGCGTTCCTTAAAACCTAATAAACGGCTCAGCCAATAGCCAAATGTATAACCCGTCACATTGTGGATCACGACCACCAGTACCAGCAACAAGCCCACTTTGAGCAGGTTATCTCGGCCGGTAGCGGTAATGACCACGATGATCAGCCCGATGCCCGCCATCGAAATAACGGGCATCAGTTTATCGAGCCATTTCAGTTTGCCGTGAAATAAACAATTGAACAACAGTCCGGCCAGGACGGGAATAAGTACAACCCTGGTGGTGTCCCAAACCATGTCGCCGAAGTTTATCGTAATAAATTTACCGGCCAGCAAATGCATCAATAAAGGCGTTAATATTGGCGCCAGCAGATTGGAGACAGCTGTTACGGCGATGGAAAGCGCCAGGTTGGCCCTGCCAAGATACGACATCACGTTGGATGCCAGGCCGCTGGGACAGCATCCGACCAATATGATACCTGCCGCAATCTCCTTCGGGAAATTGAATAGGTTAGCCAGCCCAAAACCTATAAGCGGCATTATAGTATAGTGGCAAAAAATACCGACAAATACCGCTTTCGGCATTTTGATGACAGTTATTAATTCCTTCAGGCTCAGCTCGCAACCCATACCAAACATAATGACCTGTAATAGCGGTATAATAAGCCCCGACAATTTGAAACTGCCGAGGTGGATGAAATGCTGCGGGTAGTACATCGCGATGCTCACCGCAGCGAAGATCATCGTCGTAAAGGTGAAGCCCTTTAATTTTCCGCTCTTCCTGAATGCCAGGCCAAGTGTGATGAAGAAACACATCAACACCCAGCCGCCCCATGGCGATTGCGTAAATAAGGTTATCCCGGCATAGATCAGCAAAAACGTGAACGCTACGAGATACCCTGCTTTAGCTTTTTTCATAAATGCAATAAGCGTGTTTGTACCTCAAATCTAATATTTACTTTCGGACTTATGCGGACTTCCGGACTTCCCGACTAATCCGCATATTTGCGCTATGCAAAACATCAAAAACATCATCTTCGACTACGGCAACGTCATCTTCATGCTCGATTTTCAAAAGATGAAAGAAGGCTGGGCATCAATATCCATCAATAACACTGAGAGCTTTTTTGCGCATGGCGTGCAGGACCCTATTTTTGATGCTTTTGATAGAGGTTATGTCAGCGTCACCGAATTCAGGGATTTTATCCGGGAAAAATCGGGCAGACCCGAATTGACCGACGAAGAGATCGACGCCGCATGGAACAGTTTGCTTCTGGGTGTGGATGAGGGCACGCATGAAGTATTGGCGGAACTGAATAACAAATATCGTACTTTCCTATTGAGCAATATCAATCCGATACATTACGGGTATATTATGGATTACCTGAAAAAGGAATTTGGTTTTGAAGGCAACGACCACCTGTTCGAGAAAACTTATTACTCCCATTTTATGGGGATAAGAAAGCCGGATATCGCTATTTTTGAAAAGGTATTGAACGAAAATAGCTTAAAACCGGAGGAAACGTTATTTATTGACGATATTGCCGCAAACCTAGAGGCCGCCAAAGCGTTAGGTATCCAAACTCACCTAATGACCGCTCCGGATACCGTCCAGGATTTTATCAAAAGGGAGGGCTTACTATAATGCAACAACTGTTAACCGCACAATACGAAGGAGTGAAAGTCGCCCGGCAGGCCTTATTCGCCTATTGCCGGACGATGAATAATGTCGATCTGCTTACCAAATCGGAGACTTTTAACAATAATTCGATTTTGATGCTGCTCACCCATGTCGCCAATTCATACCTGCACTGGATCAAATTTTTCGACCTGCAAATACCTCCGCAATATTTTAATGAAGAGGCCGCGAGCAATATGAAGGATATCGAACACATGTTTGAGCAGGTAGACAGCGCCATTACAGGTTTTTTTGCGAGACATAAGACCGACTACGAAGGACGCTTCACGAAAACGCATCCACGCAAGAACCAGCTGATCACTACTACCCCACTACTGCTATATACTCACGTAATTACGCATGAATTTCACCATAAAGGGCAAATCTTAACCATGAGCCGCCTGCTGGGTTATACCCCGGTGGATACAGATGTGATAAGGACTTAAATTCCCCTGCGCTTCTTTTCGGTTAGAATAAGACCCAACTCCCGGCTCATTTGCCCTGCTATAGCCGTATTCTCCTGTGCCCGCCTGAACAGGTAAGGTAAAACCGATTTCACGGGTCCATATGGCACATATTTAACCACATTATATCCCGCATCCGCCAGGTTGAAGCTTAAGTTATCGCTCATGCCCAGCAACTGCGAAAAATAAACGTTGGGATGATCATGGGCTATTTTCTTTAGGTTCAGCAGATCGGCCAAAAAACGGCAGCTTTGTTCGTTATGGGTTCCTGCCAGTAAGGCAATGTTGCGTATGTTTTCAATACAAAAATTTACTGCTGCATCGTAATCCCGGTCGGTCGATTGTTTATCGGGCTGTATCAGGCATTCATAGCCCATTTCGGCGGCACGTTTGCGCTCTTTTTCCATATAAGCGCCGCGAACCAGCTTGGCGCCCAAAATAAAATCCTGTGCGGCAGCAGTCCTATGATCACTCTTTAGTGATTTCAGTTTATCGTACCGGTACAGTTGGTAGGTGTTGTAAACAATAGCCCTATCCTTATTAAACTTGCGCATCATATCCAGCGCCAGTTGATCAATTGTATTCTGTATCCACGTTTCCTCGGCGTCTATCATCACGGGCACGCCGGTTTCGAACGCCTTTTTGCAGATATCGTGAACCCTGGCCTGCGCCTTTTTCCATTCGGCTTCCTCGTCCGCCGTGAGCGGCGTTTTTGCGTCCAATTTTTCTAACAAGGCAAACCTAATGACACCCGTGGGTTTAAATACGGTAATTGGAATAGCCTTATCTCCTTTCGCGCGTTCAATGGTTAATTTGATCTCGTCGCGCGTGTGATCAAAGGCCTGCTCATTATCTCCTCCCTCCGCGGAATAATCCAGGATCGTGCCTACTTTGCCGTCATATAAGTTCTTGATAGTGCTGTCACATTCAGAAATGGCTTCGCCACCGCAAAAATGTTTAAATATGGTCGCTTTAATGATCGATTTGATCGGCAGCCCGATTTTCATCGCGAAATTGGTTATCGGCGGGCCTATTTTAACGAAAAAGTTGATATTGATCATCCTGAACAGCCAGTAGGCGCGTTTCAGGTCGGCGTTTGATGAATGGCGGAAAGCGATCTCGGTATTTTCAAATGACAGTTCTTTTTGGCTCATAGTTCATGGTTGATAGTTCATAGCCTATCCCGTTATATGTTAAAGTTTATGGAGCGGTGGATAAAATTTGTGCAATCACGGCTATGAACCATGATCTATGAACCATGAACTTCGGACGCGCAAAATTAGAAAATGTAAAGCAAATAACTCATTATCCTTTGAATAGTTTATTTTTGGCCACCCATGATAGAATTCAAACTCGAAGGCGACTTTATCCCGATGATCCAACTGCTGAAAGCCACCGGTTTAGTGGATACCGGCGGCGAGGCGCAGATCGTGGTTTCAGAAGGCGAAGTAAAGCACAACGGCGAAGTGGATTACCGCAAGCGTCTGAAAGTGCGTAAGGATGATATCGTTGAATTCCGCGGGCAAAAGATCAAGATCGTATAATGATGAACACGCTGCAAAGCATAGGCTACCCGATATATTTTGAAGATGCACTGGCAGAATTGGTCAATTTTATCAGGAATGGTACGTACTCCCGGTTTTTTATACTGACCGACGAGCATACAGGCAAACATTGCCTTCCCCTGGTAAGAGAATACATTGACGGGCTCGAAACTTTCGACGTGATCGAAATAGACTCAGGCGAAGAAAATAAGAACATAGATTTCTGCATAGGTATCTGGAAACTACTGATAGACTATGGCGCCGACCGGCAAAGCCTGCTCATCAACCTGGGCGGCGGCGTGATCAGCGACATGGGCGGTTTCGCAGCATCTACATTTAAGCGCGGGATAGATTTTGTGCACGTGCCCACTACCCTGCTTTCACAGGTAGATGCTTCGGTTGGCGGCAAAACGGGTATCGACCTGGATAATATAAAAAACATTATCGGCACATTTACGCAGCCAAAAGCTGTTTTTATCGAACATGAATTTTTGAAGACCCTGCCGCCGCGGCAAATTCTTTCCGGCCTTGCCGAAATGCTGAAACACGGTTTGATAGCTGACTCCGCATATTGGAACGAATTGAAATACAGTAATTTGGATAATCCATCTGCAGCATTGGTTTATTATTCTATCGGGATAAAGAATAAAGTAGTGATCGCCGATCCGCACGAAAAAGGGATTCGCAAGAGCCTCAATTTCGGGCATACCATCGGTCATGCGATTGAGACTTATTCCTTAATGAACGATGAGAACCCGCTTACCCACGGCGAAGCTATCGCGGCAGGCATGATCTGCGAAGCCAAACTTTCGGTAATGAAAACAGGCTTGAACGAAGATGAATTGAACGAGATAACCGAGGTGATCAATGGCTTGTATCCAAAATATCCTTTTACCAAAGATATTTACGAAACGCTGTACAGCATTATGCTGAAGGATAAAAAGAACCAGTCGGGCAGGATCAACGCGTCATTACTGACACAAATAGGCGACTGCCGTATTGATAATATCTGTACGGACGAGGAAATTTACGAAAGTTTAGATTACTATTCGGCTTTGTAACCGTATAAATTAATTTTATTATATTTGTTAGTAGAAAGTACAATAGATGAAACCAGGCATTTCGGCAAATGAGGGTCTATTTAAGACCCATAGATCATATACTCCTGAAGAGATTTTTGCTGCGGGTGGTACTACTGCTTTTGGTCGTAAAAGACAAAAGGATAATGAATCTCTGATCAAGGCTCTTGAAAAAGCCCAACCGATTGAACCATTTACCGATGAAGAATGGGATGATCTGATGAAACAGCTTGAGAGAGATAAGTAATGAATCTTTTACTGGATACTAATATCATCCTCAATATATTGAGGGCTAAAGATTTTGTCGCCATAAATAATTTTATAAATCCTGATAACTCGCTACTTTACATTTCCATTGTTTCCGAGGCCGAATTAAAATCGCTTGCGATCAGAAACAAGTGGGGAGTAGAAAGAAAAAACAAGCTTGACAGTTTTCTAAACATATTGAACATAATTGATATAAATCAATTATCAGTAAATATCTATGCGGATATCGATGCTTATTCACAGCGGTCAAATCCTGATTTTGAGTCGTATTCATTTAATACTCCACGAAACATGGGAAAGAACGATCTATGGATAGCTTCGCTTGCTGCTCTATTAAATCTGAAACTTGTCACAACTGATTCAGATTTTGACCATCTAAATAAAGTATTTTTTGAAGTTATGAAAGTCGGCCAAACCGATTTTACGCCTTTCTTTTAATCCAAATACTTATGCTCTATTCCGCATTAGTTTGCCGCCTCAAAACCCAGCACCAGGCCCTGCGCGAGATCATCAAAAATGTTGATGACGGTAAATTACATGCCTACCCGTCTCCGGGCAAATGGAGCATCGTTGATAACATCGCCCACCTGGCAAGTTACCAGCCCGTATTCATGGGTCGTATCCATCAAATCCTGAAAGGAGAAAGCCCGGCTTTTGGCGCCTACCGCGCCGATGACGAGCCTGATTTTATCAATGCGCAGAAAATGCCACTGCCGGAACTGTTGAATAAAATTGACGGGCAGCGCAGGCAGATACTGGAACTGATCACCAGCCTGAACGACGATCAGCTTTTACTCACAGGCTCACATCCCAAATTCGGGGTAATGACCATCCCCGGCTGGACGGAGTTTTTCCTGCTGCACGAGGCACATCATTTGTTTACGATATTCAGACTGGCTAAGGGGAATTTGTATATTTGAGGAGAAACAATACCGGATGCCTTCTCAACAAAATATCCCAGTAGCAAAAGTCAAACCTAATTGGGACTATTGGGGCCTGATTAATACTAATGGAGATTACGTAGTCGACCCGATTTACCCCACTATTTATGATTGGAAAGATGGAATTGCCGTACTCGAAAAAGTCCCGAGCAAAATTGATGTCGGCGGCAAATGGACAAACCACTACAATGGACAATACGGCTTTGTAAGATCCACCGGCGAATTTATTACTGATTTTTCTTTTGGGTATGCCAACAGTTTTTCTGGTGGATTTGCGGCTGTAAATAAAAATAAAAAGTGGGGATTTATCGATACGTCCGGCTCGCTTACAATCCCCTTCAAATTTGATAACATTCGACAATTTCAACAGGAGGGCTGCGTTGTTTTAGCCAATAATGGGTGGGGCTTAATTGACAGGAAAGGAAATTGGGTGCTTCACAATGTATTTGCGAATTTATTGAGCTTTTCCTTCGGGCTAGCTGTTGCCGAGATAAAAAGTGGATTCTTATTTAAACAATCTCATAAATTTATAATTAATTCAAATGGCGATAAGATCGTTGACCTTCCAAAAGAATGGCAATGGTTTCAGCCTGTTTCAGAAAAATTAATTCTAGTTGGAACTTCAAGTGGCTATCCTGGTTCAAGAACTTTCGGTTTTATGGATTTGACAGGTAAAATTATAACTCAACCTCAATTCTATACTGATTCTGATAATCTATTTACTGTTGGAAAATTTTGTGATGGAATGTTGGCTGTGAGCAATAAACAAGGATTACATGGTTTCGTTAACACAGATGGAGAACTTGCCATTCCTTTGCAATTTCATTCCGTTAATTATTTCACTAACGGAATTGCAAAGGTTTCGATTAACGATGAAACATTTTTCATCGACAAAAGCGGAACAAAAATAAAATATGAAGAGCCTGAAGAATTAAAAAGACCCTTTGACGAAGTATTGACCTTCGCTGAAAATCGTGCTGTAGCGAGGAAGGGTAACTTATGGGGTGTAATTAATGAGAATAATGAAGTGATAGTCCCCTTTCGATTTAAAAGAAGAATATTTCGAACGGAAGGCGATTCTGGCCAGTTTTTTACAGAATATTACCCGCAATATTCTTGCGGATTAATTGGAGTAAACGAAGAAAGAAATGGAAATATCAATGCAGGATATATGGACAGAAACGGTGCAATTGCTATTGATTTAAAATACAAAGTAGCTGAACCCTTTATTTTGGCTTGAAGGGCAAATAAAATTCTGTTCAAACCCTGTTTTTACAAAAAATTAAAATTTTCTATTGACAGGATGCTTTTTTCGTGTACATTTACCGCACGAACAAAAACAATGAAGTTTAATAGCGCATATTTTTATGGTTACTACTTTTACTTTAACAGTAAGAGCCGGGACTAATATGCATCAACAACATATAAGAAGAAACTGAAAAGTCCCGGCCAAAAACCGGGACTTTTTGCATAATACGGGTTATGAAAGAAAAGAAAACAAGAGTTGCCATCCAGGGTATCCGCGCCTCCTTCCACGAAGAAGCCGCCTTTATGCATTTCGGCGAGGATATACAGACCATTGAGTGCAATTCGTTCAAGCAAACGTTCGAGGCGCTGCAAAACAACGATGCCGATTATGTGGTGATGGCTATTGAAAATAGTATAGCCGGCAGCATTTTGCCTAACTACTCGCTGATGATGAGCTATAACTTCCCGGTGGTAGGCGAAGTGTATTTGCCGATACAACTGCACCTGCTGGCCTTACCGGGTGTAAAGTTTGAGGATGTAAAATATGTAACCTCACACCCGATCGCTATACGGCAGTGTATTGATTTCTTTGATGAATACCCGCACCTGAAAGTGGTGGAGAGCAGCGATACCGCCGCCTGCGCCAAACGCATCCGCGAGGAAAACCTGACCGATACGGTCGCCATCGCCAACACGCTGGCCGCCAAATTGTACGGACTGGACATCATGGAACGCCGCATCGAGTCGAACAAAAAGAACTTTACGCGTTTTTTGATCCTCACGCATCACGCGAACGTCGAAAAGAGAGAGACCAACAAAGCCTCGCTATGTTTCCAGGTGAGCAACCAGGTAGGCGCGCTGGCTAAAGTGCTGCAGATATTCGCCGAGCAGGACATCAACATGAGCAAAATACAGTCGATGCCGGTCTTGGGTAAGCGCAACGAGTACAATTTTTACGTGGATGTAGAATGGGATAACACGAAACAATACGATACCGCTATCCGCCAGGTGCTCAAATACACGCACAACTTTAACATTTTGGGCGAATACCAGCGCCACGAAGATGAAAATACATCCAATGAGCGTGAGCAAAAGTTCAGGGCGCAGGAAAAGATCACCCGCAAATACATTAATGTGAAGAAGATAGTTAAGTAGTCCGGAAGTCGGAAAGTCCGCATAAGTCCGAAAGCCAAAACAACAATAAAACAATCCAGCAATACAACAATAAAAGAACATGAAAATTGAATTAAACATACAGCCGCTTGAATCATGGATACAGGCGAAATCACAGCCGCTACTGATCGCCGGGCCATGCAGCGCCGAAACAGAAGAACAATTGGTCGCGACCGCACATTTGCTGGCAGCAACCGGTAAAGTAACCGCCCTTCGCGCCGGAATTTGGAAACCGCGTACGCGTCCCGGAGAATTTGAAGGCATCGGCAGCATCGGCCTCGAATGGCTGAAACGCGCCAAGGAAGAAACCGGTTTGCCAACAACCGTCGAGGTTGCGACCGCTAAACACGTGGAAGAAGCTTTAAAAGCAGGCGTTGACATCCTTTGGGTGGGTGCTCGCTCGACCGTTAACCCGTTCACCGTACAGGAAATCGCCGACGCTCTGAAGGGCGTTGATGTGCCGGTAATGGTAAAGAACCCGGTAAACCCCGATCTGTCATTATGGATAGGCGCTTTGGAACGCATCAACAACGCCGGCATCACCAAGCTGGCCGCGATTCACCGCGGTTTTTCATCGCATGAGAAATCAGCTTTCCGTAACGAGCCAATGTGGGACCTGGCCATCAGCCTGAAAACACACGCGCCTAACCTGCCTTTGATCTGCGATCCGAGCCATATCTGCGGTAACCGCGAATTACTGGGTTATGTTGCTCAAAAAGCGCTTGACCTGGATATGCAGGGATTGATGATCGAATCCCATATCGACCCAAGCGTAGCCTGGACCGACGCCAAGCAACAGGTTACCCCTTCAGCCTTAGTCGAGATCATTGAACGCTTAACACAGCGCAAACCCGAAGTGCAGGGTGCTGCTAAAGACGTGATGAGTGAATTACGCGCGCAGATCGACAAGATCGACGACGTAGTTTTCCAGAAAATGGGCGAAAGGATGCAGATCGTCGAGAAGATCGGTAACTACAAGAAAGAAAACGGCATCACTATTTTACAGGTAAGCCGCTGGGACGAGATATTGAATAAGCGTATAGCTTATGCCAAAGCGTTGAAACTGAGCCCGGAATTTGCTGAAAAATTATTGGAACTGATCCACAGTGAATCGATCCGTAAGCAAACCGAGATCATGAATAAAGGGCAGGATCAGCCACAGGAAAAACTGACGCACGCGTAAATGAGATGTGAGATTTGAGACATTAGATTTGAGACAGGATGCAGCTTATCCCTTTTTTTGTCTCACGTCTCATATCTCATATCTCAAGACTAACAAAAGATGAAGCAAAACATCATCCTTTCTAAAAAAAGCAAGTCGGTTAGCGGCACAGTTCAGCTCACGGGTTCGAAAAGTGAGTGCAACCGTGCGCTGATCATCAAAGCATTAAGTGGAGGTACCGTTACCGTTGAGAACATTTCTAATGCTGCTGATACAGAAGTACTTTCTGGTATTTTGTGGGCGAAAGAATGGAATCAACAGCATACATGGCTTCCCGCACTGGAGTGGAATGTCGGTCCTGCGGGAACTGCTATGCGTTTTTTGACCGCTTACTTTACATTGGGGGACAGGGAGGTAATTCTTACCGGCAGCGAACGCATGAAGCAAAGGCCGATCGGTATTTTGGTTGATGCTTTACGCGAACTCGGAGCGGATATTGGATACGACGAGAACGATGGCTACCCTCCTCTTCGGATCAAGGGTGGGTTTGAGCAGAAGAAGGATACCATCAGCATCAAAGGCGATATCAGCAGCCAATATATTACGGCTTTGTTGTTGATCGCCTGTCAATTACCCATGGGTTTGACGCTACAGATAGAAGGCGAATTGACTTCGAGGCCCTATGTCGAGATGACTTTGGCCATGCTACAGCAAGCGGGTATACAGCATCAATGGGCAGATAATAGCATCCATATCGCGAAACAGGAATTTAGGGAAACCACGCTCTATGTCGAACCCGACTGGAGTGCGGCATCTTATTGGTATGCGATAGCTGCCTTAGCCGATGAAGCTGAATTATTTTTGCCGGGATTAACTTCTTATAGCCTCCAGGGCGATAGCGTGATCACCGAGATCATGGCGAACTTTGGTATCACCTCGCAGTTTAAGAACAATGGCGTTTACCTGAAGAAGGAGCCAAAGCCCTTGCTGCGCAAGATATTCGATATGAAATCATGCCCCGATCTGGCGCAAACGGTTATCGTGGTATGCGCGGCACTGGGTCATGACGCTACTTTTACCGGATTGGAAACTTTGAAGATCAAGGAAACGGACAGGGTGCTCGCATTGCAAAATGAACTGGCCAAGATCGGCGTAAAGCTGATTGAAAAGGGGCAGGTATACAAACTGGATTGCAGTGAAAAACACATCCCGGAAAAAGTCTTCATCAATACCTATGACGATCACCGCATGGCGATGGCTTTTGCTCCGCTGGCTCTGGTGATACCTGAAGTTGAAATAGAAGATTACATGGTTGTCGAAAAATCATACCCTGCATTTTGGATGGACCTCCAAAAGGTAGGTTTTGATGTAAAAGGATACGGCGATGGTATTCGTTATTATGCAGTTACGCATCTAGATAAAAAATGAGATAGCCTCATCATATCTCCTTGCTATGACATTAATAACTAATTAAAATTATCTGCACATTTGCACATACGCACATTTGCACATCAAAATCGGTGTAATCACAAACCCATCGGTGTAATCATAATACAATGGCAGGCAATTCATTCGGGCAAATATTCAGGATAACGACCTTCGGCGAATCGCACGGCGAAGCCATCGGCGTCATCATCGATGGTTGTCCGTCACAACTGGATATCGACCTGGATTATATCCAATCCGAACTGGATAAACGCAAACCCGGCCAGTCGAAGATCACCACTCAACGTAAGGAAAGTGATACCGTGAAGATTCTTTCAGGCGTGTTTGAAGGTAAAACTACCGGTACACCGATAGCTATGCTGATACCTAACGAGGACCAACGCTCAAAGGATTATACCCATAATGTGGATGTTTACCGTCCCTCCCACGCTGACTATACCTACGATGCCAAATATGGTATCCGCGACCATCGCGGCGGCGGGCGCTCATCGGCGCGGGAAACGGCAGCGAGGGTTGCCGCGGGTGCTATTGCCAAGCTGTTGCTGAAAACACAAGGTATCGATATCGTTGCCCATGTAAGCAGCGTAGGCAGGATCAATGCGCCGAACGTGGAGATCACCAGTGCCGATGAATTTATCGAAGAACGCGAGAAGAACATCGTCCGTTGCGCCGATCCGGCTACTGCCGAAGAAATGATCGCTCATATCGATGCCGTACGAAAAAGCGGCGATACTGTAGGTGGAAAAGTGACCTGCTACATCAAAAACTGCCCGGTTGGTTTGGGTGAACCGGTGTTTGACAAACTACATGCTGACCTCGGCAAAGCGATGCTGAGCATCAATGCCGTGCATGGTTTCGAGTACGGATCGGGTTTTGAAGGCAGCGAAATGAACGGCTCGGAACATAATGATATTTTTCTTCCCGGCAATCCGGGTGAGATCAAAACCCGCACCAATTATTCGGGGGGTATACAGGGTGGTATCAGCAATGGCATGCCCATCGAATTCAGGGTGGCTTTCAAACCAGTGGCCACTATTATGCAAAGCCAGCCCACTATTGATAGCCAGGGCAACGAAGCTGAAATATCCGGCAAGGGTCGCCACGATCCCTGCGTTGTACCCCGCGCGGTGCCTATTGTCGAAGCGATGGCGGCATTAGTGATCGTTGATCATTGGCTGAGGAACAGGAACGCTGTTTTACCCCCTACCCCCTGAAGGGGGAACATAGCGTCAAAATTGTGTCATCACAATCCATTTGCATATCTGCACATCCGCACATTTGCACATAAACCGCTAAATTTGGTAAATGCTTTCCTCCCCCATTCAATTATACAAAAAAGCATATAGTGGCCTTTCGCGAAATAGCTGGTACCTGTGCCTGGTGATGTTCATCAACCGGAGCGGTACTATGGTGATCCCGTTCATGACCATTTACTGCCGTCACGAATTGCATTTTAGCATCAGCCAGGCAACTATGGTGATGGCTGCTTTTGGGTTGGGTTCTATCCTGGGCGCGTTTATTGGCGGGAGGATAACTGATAAGCTGGGATTTTATTATGTGCAGGTAATGGCACTTTTGATCGGTGGAGTGCTGTTTATGGTATTGGGCTACCAGCAAACATTCATATCCGTAAGCCTCGGGGCATTTGTATTAAGCATTTGCAATGAAGCCTTTCGCCCTGCAAACTCAACCGCGGTAGCCTATTACAGCAGCGGCGAAAATCTCACCCGTTCCAACTCGCTGAACCGTTTGGCGGTAAATCTCGGCTGGGCGTTCGGCGGTTTATTGGGTGGAACCTTAGCCGGGATAAACTACCATCTTTTATTTTGGGTCGACGGCAGTACCAACATTTTAGCGGCCCTGCTCCTGCTGAAACTGATACCCGCTTCCAAAGTGATGAAACAGATCAGGAAGTCGATAGCAACTGGCAAAACGACATCTCCGTATCAGGACGGAATATATCTCGCATTTATACTTTGCGCCATCATATTCGCCACCTGCTTTTTTCACCTGTTCACCATGCAACCGCTCTATTATAAGGGCCCCTGGCATTTTAATGAATTCTTTATCGGGTTGCTGATGGGCATCAATGGGCTGCTGATCGTTATTTTTGAGATGGTGCTTATCCATAACCTGGAGAACAAACGCCATCCGTTAAATTACATTTGCGTGGGCTCGCTCGTGATAGGCGCTGGTTTTGTGCTGCTCAATTTCCTGCCGGCATCGCCTTTTTCGGCGCTGGTGGTGTTAGTTTTTATTACAGTAGGCGAAATGCTGGCTATGCCATTCATGAACTCGTTCTGGATCATGCGTACCAATCCCGGCAATCGTGGACAATATGCTGCTATATACACTATCGCATGGTCGATAGCACAGATCATTTCACCTTTGATCGGCGGGCAGGTAGTTACCTATTCAGGCTACTACGCGCTATGGTGGCTGACCGGGGCGATGTGCCTGGGGGCGTCGCTTGGGTTTATGATGCTGTACCGAAAGAACTTTAAAGAGCGGCCTGTACCGCTGGAAGAAACTGTTTTCTGATGCAAACTGCGCTACTTAGACTTCGTCGTATCCTTTGGTACGACGATGCTGATCTTTCTCCGCTTGTAACCTATGTTACCATTCAAATCAACTCCTTCCGCAATGACGGTGTAGGTTGAAGGCGCGCTTGCCGCATAAAATGACAGGCGCGCATTGCCGGCGGAGTCAGTGCTTATATTCGGTTCCCAATCGATTGTCGAGCGTAAGTCGGCCTGCTTCAATGTATCTTTTACGGTATATTTCGGTTTATAAAATTGTTTTGGCCAACTGATGGGCAGAGGCTTATATAAGTACAAACCAGGTGTGTAACTTATCAATGCACCGCCGCCACCCCGCGTGGTGATCTCCACGAAAGCAAAATCCCTTACCTTGGGCTCGGCTAACGGTTCTTCCATCCATTTTCCGCTTCTTAAATAATGGGAGTTGTATCGTGATGAAAAGTTGACCTCTATTCCTTTGATGTCTTCTGCCGAGTGAGATTTCATATAGGCCATAAAGGCGGCGAAGTTAAACGGCGGTGGGTAAACATCTTCAATGTCCACTCCATCCACGATCAGGATGATAGGTTTGTCATGAATAAAATACCATTCGCTTTCGGATGCATTTCTTATACTCGATTCAAATTTGTATACCTCGGAATATTCCGGGCGGGACAACCAGCCAGGCGTCCGAAAATAACCCACTTTGAATCCTTTGATCCTTTCCTGGAACAGATCCAAAAATGTCTTTTTCCCTGCTTCTTCTAATTCCTTTTCATCAATGACAACATCAGCATTGCCCGGCCCGTTCAGGTTCTGGGAACCATTGATGATCTTCCTTGCCTTTATCTGCACCTCCTTCAATAAACGTCCCCCGCCGGGGATCGCAGCCTGTTTCATCACCCTGCTGTTTTTCAGCTGGTTCATCATGGTGGTGTCCGTGTTTACGTACCAGGGCATTATCGGGGGAACCCTCGGCGCGGCAAACGGCGGCATTTTATATTCATCCACGTCGATATTTACGTTAAAACTTCGGCCGGCGCGGTTGACCGCTTTTAGCACAAACACAGGCGTATCCACCCTCGGGAAACGATTGAAAATGAAGCGGCCCTCGTTATTGGTCACTGTATCGAAAAGTATTGCCGGCGATCTTGAAAACAGTACAATGTGTGTTTTCTTAACAGGCTTTCGGAAAATGTTATTCACCACTCCCTGCACGGTGAATTCGGTTTCCGCCTTATATGTGATCTTATTATCAACCGGTTCGTAGTTTACCCAGCCCTGCGTAAGCAGTAAATTATCCAAAGCCATCCTGGCGGTATCGGTGTCCCTAAAATAAAACTGCGGATTTTCTACATACCCCTTCAGGTCGGATGTTATAAGCATGCGGGTAACTATGTTTTCGCTGAGACTATCCGCCTTTACCTGGGCGTCGTCCGTTACGGCAAGTGAAAAGTTACCGGCAACAGGATGCCCGCTGCTATCGGTGACTTTGACACGTAACGCAATGCTGTCCTTAGGCAAATAGGCAGATCGGTCTGGTTCAATATCGATATGTAATTCATCGCGATGGTCGATATAAAACAACCGTTCGTTCAGAGGCTTGCCATCGTTTGATGCCAATATAAAATGAGCAATACCGGAAGGGAATTTATTTTTAGCGATCTTACTGCGAACAACTTGCTGTTTGCCCAGGTCAACAACAGCGGCATAGCATACCACTCCCCGCACTTTGCAGATAAGGTAATAACCGGGCATGCTAGCAGCTATATCCTCCGTAGCCGCCACTACTACCTCGAGCGAGTCGCTTCCCGGAAGGTCTTTTACTTGTAGCAACGTACCCGATGTCTTTACCGCGGGCAATAGGTATTGCCTGGTTGATCCATCCTTAAAAGCAATCCTGGCCCGATAGCTTTCCCCCGCTTGAGGGTTCAGATAAAAGCTTCCCATGCCGTTGTAAAATGTTTTAAAAGAGGTTATAACGCTATCCCTGTGATCCCAAACAACTCCGGACACCGGAACGCTTCTTCCATCGCTGCCGATGGCTTTGAAGCCAACCCTCGCCGGCAAGCCGGCAATTAGATCGCCGCCTTCGGGGAGGAATTGTAAGTCAACATTTCCCGGCTGGCTGGTATTCAAGGGAATGATGGCGCGTTTTGTTCTACTCTTGTTTTGCAGCACGATCGCCGGGTTGGCTGTTGTTGTCGGCAACGTGAAGGTTAGGTCAAGCAAGTTGCTCTTGTCGGTCCGGACGTTCTGGCCCAACAACACTTTACGGCCGTCAGTCACTTCAGCACGAAAAACCGAATCAACTACGGGCTTCTTATCTATATCGGAAAGCCGCAATTGCGCCCTATAAATTTGTTTGTCCGTATTATGGATGATATTTGCCGTTACCATCCAGGTATTCTCATTGGCGCCTGTTATGCGGATGGTCTTATAAAAGAAATGATCGCTGCCGAAGTTCTGCATCCAGTTGGTGTAAGCCCTAAGCGTATAGTCGCCCGGCTTAAATATTTTTTCATCCAAAGTAAGGCTCCCCCGGCTAAGCCCATTTTCTACGGGCAGCAAATATTGCTTTACAACTTTATTGCTGTCGTTTGCTATATCTATATGCAGCAACCCGCTGCGCGCAGAGAGACGGTAGGTGGGCACATTAAGCAGGTAAGCTTTAAACCAGATGGTATCGCCGGTGCCATAGTAAGGCTTATCGAATTGGATATAGAGTTTCTCAGCGCCAATTTGGTTAACGAGGCTATCGGAATGCCTGGTTAATTGAAGCAACGCCGCTGCCGAATTTCCCTGCTGCGCATAACCCACGCCGCAAGAACAAAAAAGCAAAAGCACGGAAATCCATTGTTTGACCATAGCTACTTCGCGATAACAGATTTAGGTTTGGCTATAAGGAGCTTTTGACGTTTATAACCCAGCAAGCCGTTCCCATCGACACCTTCGAGAATGATGCTATAACTAGATGCCGTCCCTGCGGCGTAAAACCAAACGGTTGCCTCACCGTTCTTATCCGTGCTGATGTTTGGCTCCCAGTCTACGGTCGAACGCAGGTCTGTGAGGTTTGTTGTGTCTTTAATGGTGTATTTCGGTTTGTAAAACTGTTTTGGCCAGCTGACGGCTAAAGGTTTGTATAAATAAGTTCCCGGTGTGAAAGGCATCTTGAAGTCGCCGGAGCGGGTGGTAATTTCTACAAAGGCAATAGTTTCAGGGTCAATCAATCGCGACGCGAAGAATTCCCTGATATATCTATAAATGTATTTACTGGATGTGATGGCCTCTATACCCTTGATATCTTCCGCAGTATGAAAATTCAGAAATTGGACGATATCAAATGCATTAATAGCCCTCGACATCATTTCTCCATTAACGATCAGTATCACATATCTTTTAAATACTTCATAATGGGGGTGAAACGCTTTATGATAGAACATTTCTTCATGAAAGCCCGGTATTTTTTCTTCGCAAAGCTGCGCCCATGTCTTCTTGCCCGCTTGCTCTAAGTCCTTCTCATCCATCACAACGTCAGCTTCGCCGGGGCCGTTAGGGTTATATGAGTCTTTCACCAGTTTTTTGGCGGTGATCTTTACTTCTCTCAATATCCGTCCGCCGCCGGGATAATACTGTAACTGCTGCATATGGGTATTATTTTTAAGGAAATGCAACAGCGTCGTATCAGCATTCACATACCAGGGTAATGCGAGGGGTATAGCCGGTGGTGCAAACATCGGTGGCGGCGTTTCATCGACATCGATATTCACGTTGAAATTCCTGTTGGCAGTTTTCAGCACGAACACGGGCGTATCGACCCTGGGGAAATGGTCAAAAACAAACCGCCCATCCTTATCCGTAACGGTATCCATAATGATCTGCGGTCGCGTTGACAACAACACCATTTCGGTCTTCTTCAAACCTTTGTTAAACAGGTTATTTACGCGCCCACGGACTTTAAATCCTGTTTCAGCTTCAAAAGGCAGTTTGCCAACGGGTGGATCATAATTCACCCAACCCTGGGTGAGCAGTAAATTGTCCAAAGCTTGTTTGGCAGAGACATTATCCCCGAAATAATAACCAGGCTCTTCCACATAACCTTTCAAATCTGAAGTGAGCAGCATTCGGCTGAAGATATGATCGTTGCCCAGGCTATCGGTCTTTACCTGCGCATCGTCGGTAACAGCCATTGAGAAATTGCCGACCACCGGGTCGCCGTCTTTATCTGTAACCTTAATATGCAGGGCGACGCTGTCTTTCGGGCTATATGCCTGCTGATCGGGCCGGATGTCAAATCGCAGGCCATCATGATGATCGACATAAACCAGGCGCTCGTTCAAAGGCTGGCCCTGTATGGTCGTCAGTATAAAGTGTACAATACCTGATGGAAAAAGGTGGGTGCTTAATCGGCTGTGTATAAATTTCGCCTGCCTCAGGTCGACAACGGCACCGTAGCAGATCACGCCCCGTGCCTTTGCCAGCAGGAAGTAGCTGTTACCTGCTCTCACCAGGCTATCCGTGGCCGCGATATTGACCTGCAGCGAATCGCCCGAAAGGTTTTTCACCTGCAATACCGTACCTGATGCTTTGACACCGGGTAACGGGCAGCTCTTCACTGAGCCATCTGGTAATGTTACTTTAGCCGTATAGCTGGCTCCTTTCTCAGGCAAAAACTCAAAACTACCCATGCCGTTATGTAATGATTTGAAGGCGGTAACCTCTTTCTGACGTTGGTCGGTAATAATGCCCGAAATAGCAATGCCTTTGCCATCCGAGGCCACAGCCTTAAAACCGATCCGGGAATTGAAGCCAGCCACCAATTGTCCCCCTTCAGGCAGCAATTGAAGATCGATGTTCATTTCACGATCGATGGATACGGGAATGATAGCTTTTCTGCCACCCGCTTTGTCTTCAGCGATCAGCGAAACACCGGAAGCTTTCACCGGCAGCGAAAAGGCGGTGTTTAAACGCCCCTCGGCATCTGTCGTTACATTCTGCCCGTACACACGCTTACCATCTACTTTCACCTGTAACTGTAATACTTTATTGGCAACAGGCGTTTTGTCCATCCCGGTGAATTGCAATTGGGCTGCAATACCTTGTTTATCCTTACTGATATTTTCATTCACAAGCCAATTGCCCGCACCTGTTACTGTAATATTTTTATAGTATATCGCATTGTTGCCAAAATTGCGCATCCACTGGGTATAGACGCGCATCACATAATTGCCCGGTTTGAAAACCTTTTCATCCAGGCCGATCTTTCCCCGGGCAAGGCCGTCCTTCACGGGTAAAAGGTATTGTTTGATCACTTTATTGCTGTCATTAGCGAGATCGATATGCAACAGGCCGCTGCGGGCCGAAAGATTATAGGTGGGCTCATTTAGCAAGTAAGCCTTCAGCCAGATGGTGTCACCTGCAGCATAATAGGGTTTGTCGAACTGGATATACAGCTTTTCGGCAGCATATTTGGCGTTCAGTATGTCCGAGGTTTCCTTCAGGTCCATCAATTGCCTTCCCAACCCGGAAGTATCCGGGACAACAACATCACCTGGCTGTGTCGCAGCTTTCGCGGGCTCATAATCAGAGGGCAGCAAACCTGCAACCCGGCGATTTTCCCATGCTCCCAGCAACGATACATCATTGGGGTTGGTAACCCAGCCATTCTGATCGAAAAACAGGTACGGCGATAAGAACGATACGACTGTCGCCTCAAAGTTAGCCGGACTCAGCAACCTGGATGGCCTGTCGTTGCTATGGAAATGATGATTCTTATTGTATTCGATATAAAGTTTTTTATGATTGTTCCCGAAAGCATAAATATCATCCTTGTCGGTAAGGCGGATGATCTCGCTGCAAGATAGCGGTGTGTTTGACAACGCCTGTTTACCCGCCCCGGCATCAGCATAAGCCAAAACCTGGAAACCATCTTCCTCAGCGCGGCCATTCATTAACGAGCGCATAAAACGCAGTTCCGAAGCTTCATAAACTGCCTCCCGCCTTTTCTCCCACACGCGTTCCTGAGAAGGCGAGCCGTGCATGGGTTCGAACAATACAGACCCGCTGTATTTTACCCCGGTCCTATCGTAGTTGAATTCTTCAAGCAGGTAGCGTATCCTATAACCCAAAGAGCCGTTATCGATAACCAGGAAACGATCACCCGACGAGGCCATCAACGCGCCCGTCGCTTTGTCGTAATCAAAATCCAAAACTTCAGGATTTATTATTTTACAGTCGTTAGCAAGGTAGGTAGCACCCAAAAACTCCTGCGTGAAGAAATACAGATTCCTTGAATGATCATTATCGTTGTGGGGGTGGACAACGACTTCTTTCAGCCCGATCGTTTTATCGATGAGCACGACATTATCTAATGAAATATTCTCACCTGCAACGGTGATCGCCTGGTGATAGGTCTCAAACCCAACCATTGACACTACAAGGTCGTATTTCCCCGGTTTGACATTCTCCAGCCTGAAATCGCCGGACGTATCCGTCTGACAACCGAGCGTGGCGTTACTCAGGAAAACACTGGCATTTCCGACGGCCTTCCTGTTTTTATCGACGACCCTGCCGGTAATGGCTGAATTGCCCGCGCGGTTAACCGGCTTCTCCTTCACGATGATCGTTCGCTGGTCAATGGTATAAGTCAAAGGCTGGCCTGCAAAACAATTGTCTAAAACTGTTCTCAACGGGGCTTTAACGGCTTCAACGTTCACTGGCTTAGCTTTTTCCAGTAGGCGCGGATTATACAGAAAATCATAGTCGGTTTGCCTTTTAATCTCTTCAAACAGGCGGTCCAAAGTGATATTTTTCCTGTTGAGCGTAATTTCCTGGGCGGAAGCGAACTTAAACGACGCTGTCAAAACAAATAATATGACTATCCTGCTGAACTTCATATCTCAGGGCATAACAATAATCTTTTTGCCTTCTATGCGGTAATGGACAGTTCCCGTTTCCTGTAACTTCCGCAGTACTTCTTCCACTTTTTCCGAATGCGGAACTGAGCCGGTAAACACCTTTCCGGCCATATCGCCCTCATAACTTACATCTACGTCGTACCAGCGTGATACCTGGCGCATCACGGTCATAATATCATCGTTATTGAAAATGAAACGATCATTCTTCCACGACACAGCCTCGTCCAGGTTGGCATCTTTAACAATAATATCCGAACCCGGCGCTCTCACTTGCGATTGTTGCCCCGGCTTCAGCACTATCTTGCCCTTATTATCAGTAACGCTTACGCTGCCCTGCAATAAAGTGGTTTGTACCATCGGCTCATCGTCATAAGCTCGAACATTGAATCGCGTGCCAATATCTTCTATCACCTGGTTGCGGCTGATCACCCTGAACGGTTTATTGTTATCATGCACCACTTCGAAATAAGCTTCCCCTTTTAACAATTCTACCCGGCGTTCTCCACGGTCACAAGTTTCCGGGTAGCGAACCACTGTCGCGGCATTCAGCCATATCTTGCTGCCATCAGCCATCGTCAATTGAAAATGGCCGCCGCGAGGGACGGTTAGCGTATCATATGACACGGTCGATTTTGGAGACGATGCATTTTTGCGATAGATCAATACATTCCCGTTCACTTTGCTGATATTGGCTGTCAACGCGCCATTTTGCATATCGGCTAATGCGATGTGGCGACCATCCGGCAGAGCCAGGATAGCCTTGTTTTTTATTGAAATGTTATTGGCCGCCAACTCAGGGAAACGTTCGCCAAGCATAAAATAAGCTCCCACCGTCAGGATAATGAGGATCGTCGCTGCCGCCGAGATACGCGCCCACAAAATGTACCGTTTAGCGTCAGGTCGTGCAGGCTGTAATTTATTCCAAACTGCCTGGGCATCCATTACCTGGTCAGCCGGGTTGTATTCCGGTCCCTCACCTTGGTATTCCGCATACCAGGTTTCAAGAAAAGCTATATCTTCTTTGGTGGCGGTACCGGCCTTATAGCGGCCCAATAAAGTTTTAAATTCCTCCTGCATATTGGTTAACTCATTTGTCTGTGATCAACAGTAAGACAGCATGCTTGATCGGAACAGGTAGACAAAATGAAAATAATGCTATTTGATGTGGATGAGCAGCACGACGAAAGCCAGCACACCCAGCTTCACCCTTAATATCTTAAGCGCATTGGTAACATGCTTGCTTACGGTTTGCTGTGAGATGCCGAGCAGATCGGCTATTTCCCCATGACTCAGGTGCTCGTTTCGGCTCAACACAAACACTTCGCGCATTTTGGGCGATAATGCGGCAACTTCGCGTTCGATAATGGCCATCAATTGTTTTTCGCGGATGAGGTGATCGGGTATCTCATTGCTGGCCGCGAACTTTTCCATCGACAGGATGAACTTATCCTGAACAGCCTCATGTGCTATTTGATTGAGGATGATGTTACGCACCGAACGGAATAAGTAACCTGCGAGGTAGTCGACCTGCAAGGTTTCACGTTTGGCCCAAAGCATAGTGAAAACTTCCTGAACGACATCCTTCGCTTCTTCCCTGTCACGTGTTTTGTTATAGGCATGACCCAACAATACCAGCGCATAACGATCATAAATCTCGGTATAAGCCGCACGGTCGTCGAGCCTGAGTAGGTTCAATAATTCAGTATCGCTTTGTGCGCTATAATTGGTCATGGAAAAGCCTAAGGGCTTAGGGCAATGCTAATATACCGAATATTTTAGTTTCGCAACAGTCTCGTCGTAACTAAAAGCTGGCCTGTGTGTCGCATCGTATGTTCGGCAGCATGGGTCAATAAGCCAATAACTGTGGATGGTATTTGTGCCCGGCCTACGCCGCGGGCATCGGTCAATGTATTTTCACCGGTGTTTCGCAGCTGCAAAATTGCCTTATCAACCTGCTGATGAAAATTCGCGACCAGCGTATCCAATCCGGGCGCTTGCACCGTTTCCTTACCTTCTATCGACAGGTATTCCAATTGCGCCTGGCTTAAACCCTCGCCCCTGGCGTAAGTAAAAAGCCGGTCCAGTATCCCGGCCAGGTGCTGCAAATGAAAAGCCGGCGAAGCCATTCCGGCGGGCTTTACCCACAAGAATATCTCGGGGAAATTTTCCATCATGGCTTCCACTTCTTCCCGAGCTTGCAACAAGGTGTGCGCCACGGGCTGCAGCAAAGCGGGCACACCTTCGATTGGGCCTCTCAGCCAAACCTCACGCTTTGGGATATTTTCCATGAGTTAGCACTTGAGTCAAAAATTTTAAGGCTTTGGTTAGCAATAAGAAATAACGTATAACATCTTCTTCGCCTTGTAAGTTATTCTAAATGTTTAATTTAGCACCACTGTAAACTCGGTTCACATCGTTTTCAAATTTACCTTAAAATAATTATATTGTTGTGGCATAGGGATTGCTATGTGGTGGGTGTTAACAAATAATCTGATATGA
>Ga0070658_10000078_pt1 | contig 92521 bp, 83 predicted proteins | sample KBSC13metaG_FD_64664 | JGI IMG/M metagenome (GOLD analysis project Ga0070658, IMG submission 64664) | Corn rhizosphere microbial communities from Kellogg Biological Station, Michigan, USA - KBS C1-3 metaG | ecosystem: Host-associated > Plants > Roots > Rhizosphere > Soil ...
GTGCCGATGTTCGAGCGCGCGGGGCTGGCGATCGCGATGGGGCAGGCGCCGGAACCGGTGAAGGCCGAAGCCGATTATGTCTCCACCAGCAATGACGAGGATGGGGTCGCACACGCGATCGACACGATTCTGCTGCCGATGCTCAAGGGGGTCATATGAAGAAACTGGTGGCTTTCGATCTCGACGGCACGCTTGCGCTCAGCAAGCAGGCGCTCGACGACGAGATGGCCGGGCTGCTCGCACAGCTCACCCAGGTGGCGATGGTCGACATCATCTCCGGCGGCGACTGGCCGCAATTCGAGAAGCAGGTGGTGAGCCGGATGCCGGCATCGGCAAATCTCGACAATTTCATCATCCAGCCGACCACCGGCACCAAGCTCTACCGCCATCATGATGGGACGTGGGAGCGGATCTTCGCGGACCTGTTCTCCGAAGAGGAAAGCCACAAGATCCGCGACGCGCTGCAGAAGGCGGTCGAACAGGCGGGCTATGCCAATGAGCAGACCTGGGGCGAGCAGATCGAGGATCGCGGCAGCCAGATCACTTTCTCCGCGCTTGGCCAGCAGGCGCCGCTGGAAGCCAAGGACAAATGGGATCCGGATCATGCCAAGCGCAAGGTGCTGCAGGGCATATTGCAGGGGATGCTGCCGGGCCTTGCGATCAATATCGGCGGCTCGACCTCGATCGACATCACCCGAGAAGGGGTCGACAAGGCCTATGGTCTGAAGCGGCTGAGCGAGACGATCGGGGTGGGTATCGAGCAGATGCTGTTTCTGGGCGATGCCATCTTCCCCGGCGGAAACGATTATCCCGCCAAGGCGATGGGGATGGACACGGTGCGCGTGCGCGACGTGCAGGAGACCAAGAGCGTCGTCACCGGACTGATCGCCTGTCTGAAGGGCTGAGCCGCTCGCGCGTTCGCTCATGAGGCCCTGGCGAAGCTGGGGCCTCTTCCGCAACCAGGCCAGTACCGGAGATGGATCCCGGCTTTCGCCGGGATGACGCTGTGCGTAGAGCTGAGCCGGTGTGCTTTCGACGTGCGAATGCACGGGGCGTGAGCGGAAAGGGGAATGATGGGTAGACTTCCGGTCATCGTCGCAACGGGATTCACGCGAGAGGTTCGTACCTGTACTGCGCCCGGCATCGTCGCCGTCGCAGGCGGCGGGGTCGCTGAGCGGCTGGAGGAGCGGCTTCATGCCGCCGCCAAAGACGGTGCGGCGGGGATCGTCAGTTATGGCCTGACCGGCGGGCTCGCCGATGGCCTGAGGATCGGCGATTGGGTGATCGGGAGCCGCATCGTGGGTGCGATCGACCATGATTGCGACTCCGGCTGGCGCGATGCGATCGTCGCGCGGCTGCCGGGATCGCGGATCGGCGCCTTCTTCGCCGATGGGCGAATGATCGACACGGTCGCCGAAAAACGGGCGCTGGGCGTTACGCACGATGCGCTCGCGGTCGACATGGAGAGCCATGTCGCCGCGCGGGTCGCGAAGGCGCACGGCCTCCCCTTCGCGATCGTACGGATCATCTCCGACGAGGTGGACCATCTGTTGCCGCACGCGATCACCGTATCGATGCGACCCGACGGCGGGTTCGACCGGGGGCGGATGCGGGCGAGCCTGGCCGAAAAACCCGAGCAGATGCGCGACGTGGTCCAGACGATGGCGCAATTCCTGACCGGGTTTCGCGGATTGCGGCGCGGTGCGAAGCTGATGGGGGAGCGGTTGGCCTTCCCCCATTAGGCTGGTTGCTAAACCCATCTTAAGGAAGAGCAACTAGGGTCGGCCGCCAAAGAGGCTTCCCCCAAGGCTTTCCCATGTCGAACCAGACGATCATGAAGGCTGCCAAGATGTCCGGCGAGCTGGGCATCCGCACGCTCGACCTGCAGGCAGATATTGCCGAGCTCGCGACGCGCGTCACCGCGCAGGCCTCCACCATTCTCGCCATTCGCGGCGAGGCGGACCGCTTGTCGGAGAATGGGCAGAATGTCGCGCAGGCGGCGCAAGATGCGCGTGAGAATGCTACCGCCGCGCGCAGCGTGATCGACGATTCGAACCGCCGGCTGTCGGGTGCGACCGCCAACGTGCTCGGGCTGATCGATCAGGTGACGCACATCCACGCCGGCCTGGAAGCCTTCACCAACGCGCTCGCGACGGTCGGGCGCGTCACCGGCGCGATCCGCGACATTGCCAGCCAGACCAATTTGCTCGCGCTCAACGCCACGATCGAGGCGGCGCGCGCGGGCGATGCGGGGCGTGGCTTCACCGTGGTCGCGAGCGAGGTCAAGAAGCTCGCGCAGGAAACCGCGCAGGCGACGCAGACAATCGAACGTTCGATCGTGGCGCTGACCGGCGAGGCTGACCGCATGCTCCATCGGATCAACGACGGCACGGCCAAGGCGCGTTCTGCGCATGAAGGCGCGCAGGATATCGAGACGCTGGTCGAACGACTGGGGTCGCTGATGCGGGGCCTTTCGGACATCAGCGATTCGGTCGCTGATCGAATCGGATCGATGGTCGAATCGGTCGACAACGTCCATGCGGGCCTCGGTGCGTTGAGCGCGACCTCCAACGATAATGCGACCGGTCTTCAGCGGCTTTCGGATCGCGTCACGCATGTCAGCAACGAGACCAACGAGTTGTTGCAATATTTCGCGGAGAGCGGAACCGAGATTCCGGATACGCCCTACATCCGCTTCGGCCTCGCCGTCGCGCAGGATGTCGCGGACAAGCTCGAACAGGCGATCCTGAGCGGCGCGCTTTCCGAGGCCGACCTGTTCAGTACGCGTTATGAACAGATACCGGGCACCAATCCGCCGCTCTACACGCATCCGGCGCAGGCGCTGATCGTCGCCGCTGCGCGCCCGCACCAGGAAGCCGCGCGGAGCCATAAAGGCTTCTTCGGCATGACCTTCACCGATCGCAATGCCTTTGGCGCGGTCGCGATGCCCGAGCGCGCACAGGCGCAGCGCCCGGGCCAGGACGACTGGAATGCCGAACATTCACGGCAAGGGATGATCTTCGAATATCAGGACACGCGCGAGCAGTGCCAGATCACCGATCCTTTCTGCATCAAGGCCTATCGTCGTCAGGTGGCGGGAGGCGGCGTCGTGCTGCTGAAGCAGGTGATCGCGTCGATCCATGTGCGCGGGCGCCCCTGGGGCATTTTGCAGTTCGCCTATGAGGACCAGGGCTAAGGCCTGATTGCCGCTGGTGGAAGTGCGGCGTGCTTCCGCTTGAACCAGGCCCTGAAACAGAGGTCCCGGTCCAAAGGGCCGGCCGCGGTGGCGACCGGCCCCCCCGTGGCGCCTTGGGGGTAGCGCCTCCAGACTATGGTGGGCCGTTCCTGCCGGATCATGCCCTCTCCCGTTAGGCATAATGCCACGTCCAGAAACAATTGATACAGAAATGTAACGATTTTTCGGATGGCGTTTTTTGAAGCCTCTTCAAGGCCAAACCGATAGCCCAAAACGCCTAGCTCGCGTGCTGGAGGAGGCGGTTATTCTGCCTGTAACAGCGCGGGTTACATCCACGCGCCGAGCTGCCACGGCACGAATTCGAATTCGCCCACTCCCAGAGCTTCGGACTTGGTCCGCTTGCCCGAGGCGGTCGCGAGCAGCGCGTCGAAGATCATCGCGCCCGCGTCCGCGATGGACTGACCCTCCAGCACGCCCGAACAATCGATGTCGATGTCGTTGGCCATCTTTTGCGCCAGCGCCCCATTGGACGCGAGCTTGAGGCATGGTGTGGGCTGTGCACCGAATACCGAACCGCGCCCGGTCGTGAATGCCAGCAGATTTGCGCCGGATGCAATCTGCCCGGTCGCGGAGCAGGGATCGTAGCCGGGCGAATCCATGAACACCAAACCGGCGGTCCGGGTCGGTTCTCCATATAGCAGAACATCGTTGAGCGCGCTGGAGCCTGCCTTGGCGACCGCGCCCAGTGATTTCTCGTAAATCGTGGTGAGCCCTCCTGCCTTGTTCCCGGGGGAGGGGTTATTGTCGAGACTGACGCGCCCCTGCGCCGCATAATTTTCCCACCATGCGATCCGCTGCTCCAATGCCTGCGCCACTTGCGGGCTGGCGGCGCGCGCGAGCAGGAGATGTTCGGCGCCATAGATTTCCGGGGTCTCGGACAAGATGGCGGTGCCGCCGGTTGCGACCAGAAGATCCGCGGCCGCGCCGAGCGCGGGATTGGCGGTGACGCCCGACCAGGCATCCGAGCCGCCGCATTGAAGGCCGAGCACCAGGTCCGAAGCGGGGCGGGTGGTGCGGCGATCGGCGGCGGCTTCCTCGATCAACTCCTGAACGATCGCGTTCCCGCGCTCGATCGCCTCCGCGGTTCCGCCCGCATCCTGGATGGTGAGGGTACGCAGACGGGCCCCGGGCGCGAGACCGTGCCGCGCAAGCATCTCGTCGATCTGGGCGACTTCGCATCCGAGTCCGATCATCAGCACGCCGCCGAAATTCGGATTTCGGGCATAGCCGGTCAGCGTGCGTTCGAGTGTCTCGATACCCTCGCCCGCTTTCGCCATTCCGCAGCCGCTCGAATGTGTGAACGGCGCGACCGCGTCGATGCCTTCGGGCAAGCGATCCTCGAATCGCCTGGCGATCCGGCGGACCACGGTCGCGGAGCAGTTCACGCTGGCGATGATACCGATGGCGTTGCGCGTTCCCGCCCTGCCATTGGCGCGGGCATATCCTTCGAAAGTGGACTTGCCCGTCGGACGGCGTGCCGCCGGCTGTGTCGCCGCGGGCTGGGCCGGCCGGGATGACCCGGCCATGGCGGCGGCGTGATCGCCCACCACCAAATTATGCGAATGGACGTGATCTCCGGCCGCGATGTCGTGACTGGCGATGCCGATCACCTGGCCATATTTGCGGACCAACGCGCCCGTGCGAATGCCGTGCATCGCGATTTTATGCCCGGACGGAATCGGATCGCGCGCGACGATTCCCAATATCTGCTCGCCTGGTTCGGCAGCATCGATCAACACGGCGACGTCATCATCGTCGGACAGGCGCAACGCGCGATTCATGGCAGCGACTCTTTTCGGGACCTCGGTTTGATATCAAAAGCGCGGCGGGATTGCATCGATAAAAACTCGCTTGCATATATGTGATCGGGTGGGCGCGGTGGCGCCGCTAGGCTGATCGAGCCTCACCGAGCCCTTGCGCCAACCATTGTCCGGCTTCAACCCGCCCGGATACCTGCAGCTACTCGCCCTGATAGCCGAGCGTATCCGATATTCTGGCGACCGCATGGCGCAGCATTTCGCGCGCAGCTTTGAGATCGACCTTCTGCGATCCGTCGATCAATTCGAGGAAGGGGATGGTAAGCGCGGCAAGGATCCGTCCATCGAAGCCGAATACGGGAAAGCTTATATCGGTCACGCCGTAGGTTATCGGGCTCCGGCGGCTGTCATGGCCCTGCTTGCGGACGGCGGTCAGGCGCTCTTCGAGCAGCGCGCGATCCACTGGAGCTTCACGAAGGGTTTCGGCGGCGGCGATGATTTTCTCCGCACGCGGGGGGGTGCAAAAGGCAAGGATCACCTGTCCCGAGCAGCTGTTGATGATATCGATTCGGGCGCCGACTCGCAGCGAAAAGCCGCGCGTGCCCGGCTGCTGCTCGCAAGCGAGCACCAGCCCGTCCCCGTTGTTGGGAACCACCAGGTGGCAGGATTGCCCTGCTTCGAGCGCCAGATCCTGCATCTCCGGCAGTGCCGCGCGAACGAGGTTTTGCGCAGGCGTGGCGCGGAAGGCCACGTCGAGCAGCTTGTACGCAACGGTATAGCGATCTGTCCGCGCCGATTTGCGCAGATATCCCAGCCGCTCCAGCACGATGACGATGCGGAACAGCTCGCCGACTGAGCGATCAAGATGTGTCGCCATTTCGCTGATCAAGGCTCCGTCGGGATGATCGGCGAGCAATTCGATGATCTCGAACGCTTTCTCGATCGCCGGTGCGGCATAAGTGCCTTTTGGCCCGGTGCGCGCCATTCGATCCCCCCGTTTCTCGCACGCGTGATGCCCCCGTTGGCAATCCGCTGTAAAGACCGGTGCAAAGCTAGGCTGGGTCCGCCCGCTGCTACGCGAATATGTCCGGCCGAAATCTCCTTGATCGAAGGGACAAATCTCGCATACCAAATCAAGTTCGCACAGACGAAAAGAGCCCGTTGGGCTACCGGAGCCAAGGCCTGCCAAACTGCCTGGTCCAACCACCTCGAGAGGAGCCGTCATGACCGAACTCACGCGCCGCGATATGGTGAGCTCCAGCCTTGCTTTATCCGTCCCGGCGTTGATGCCGTCGAGCGCGTGGGCCAAAGGCCGGCTGGCCGCTGTGAGCGGGGTAGCGCCGACGGCGATGCCGAGCATCTCCGCGGTCGCGCCGCGCGAGCAGATGCTGTTCGATTTCGACTGGCGCTTCGCTTTCGGGCACGGCAGCGATCCCGCCAGAGATTTCGGCTTTGGAGGCGGCCAGGGGGACTTCGCCAAAACCGGCGACTTCAAGATCTCCAAAAAAGGTTTCGACGATACGGGTTGGCGCCCGGTCGACCTTCCCCATGACTGGGCGGTCGAGCTTCCTTTCGTGGACGACGAAGGAGGCGAGGGCGACAGCCGGCTGCGTTCGCACGGCTACAAGCCGCTCGGACGTCGTTATCCCGACACGAGCGTCGGTTGGTATCGCCGGACCTTCCACATTCCCGAGAGCGATCTTGGCCGGCGTATCTGGATCGAATTCGATGGCGCGCTCCGCGACATCGTCGTTCTTGTGAACGGATGCTTCATCGGCCGGAATGACAATGGCTATGCGCCGTTCCGCTTCGATCTGACCGATTTCCTTGTCTATGGCGGGGACAATCATGTGGTCGTCCGCGCCGACGCCGCATTCGGCGACGGATGGTTTTACGAAGGCGCTGGTCTCTATCGCCATGTCTGGCTGACGAAGATGCATCCGGTGCATCTCGGCCGGTGGGAAAGCGTGGTTCGCTCGACCGTGAAGGATGGCGCGGCGCTTCTCGACCTCATCACTGTCGTGGAGAATGAAGGCGCGCAGCCGGTCGAGGCTCTGGTCGACTGGGCGATCGTGGATGCGGCAGGCCGAACCGTCGGCCAGGGCAGATCGCCTGCACAGCACATCGCGGCGGGCGGATCGGCGGATTGCCGCGCGACCGCGACGATCAACGCTCCTGCTTTATGGTCGCCCGACGAACCCAATCTCTACACCGCGATCGTCAAGGTCGTGGCCGAAGGCGCGCCGACCGACGGCGAGCAGATCAGCTTCGGCGTCCGCACCGCACGCTTCGATGCCGCCAAGGGCTTCTTCCTCAACGAAAAGCCGCTGAAGATCCAGGGCACCTGCAACCATCATGATCATGCGGGGGTCGGCGCGGCGGTGCCCGACCGGCTGCAATGGTTCCGGCTCGGCATATTGCGTGAAATGGGCGGCAATGCGGTGCGCACGTCGCACAACATACCCACCCCGGAGTGGGTCGAAGCCTGCGATCGCATGGGCATGATGATGATGTGCGAAACCCGCCAGATGAGCTCCAACAGCGAAGGGCTGCAGCAGCTCGAGCTGATGGTGAAGCGCTATCGCAACTCGCCGTCGATCATCATCTGGTCGATCGGCAACGAGGAATGGCTGCTGCAGCAAGGCGAAATGGCCAAGCAGGGCACGCGGATCGCCGCGAGCATGGTCCATCGCTGCCACGAGCTCGATCCGACTCGTGTCGTCTCCGCGGCGGTCAATGGCAGTAATGAGCAGGGCGTCACCGACCCGCTCGATATCGTGGGTTTCAATTATAATCAGCAACTGCCGGATGGCTTCCACAAGAAGCATCCCGATCGGCCGCTGTTCGGATCGGAAACCTCCAGCGCGATCTCCACGCGCGGAGAATATTCGACCGACCCGGATCGGCATACGATCAACAGCTATAACGGCGTTGTCCCCTGGGGAGAGACGCCGGAGCATTGGTGGACCTATTATGGGACGCGCGAGTGGCTGGCGGGCGGCTTCGCCTGGACCGGTTTCGACTATCGTGGCGAGCCGACACCTTATGGTTGGCCGTCGATCAGCTCGCAATTCGGCATCGTCGACATGTGCGGCTTCCCCAAGGATTATTTCCATTATTATCGCGCATGGTGGAGGAAGGAGCCCAGCCTGCACCTTTTCCCGCACTGGAATTGGCAAGGAAAAGAAGGGCAGCCGATCACGATCTGGGTCTATTCCAACCTGGATGAAGTCGAGCTGCTGGTGAATGGGAAGAGCGTCGGCACCAAACCGGTGCCGCGTCTCGGCCATGTCGAATGGCAGGTGACCTATCAGCCGGGCGTGATCGAGGCGCGGGGCCGGAAGGACAAGCGCGTGGTGCTGACCGAGCGGCGCGAGACCACGGGGCCCGCAACCGCGATCAGGCTCACGCCCGATCGAGCGGAAATCGATGCCGACGGTGAGGATCTGGCGATAATCAAGGTCGAGGCGCTGGATGCGCGAGGCCGCCTGGTTCCTACCGCGAATCACAAGATCGCCTTCAACGTCTCCGGCGAAGCGCGGCTGATCGGGGTAGGCAATGGCGACCCGAACTGCCTGGAAAGCGACAAGGCGCCGCGACGCTCGCTCTTCAACGGCCTGGCGCAACTGATCGTCAGATCGAACAAGCAAGCGGGCACGATCGTCGTCGAGGCCATGGAGGAAGCGCCTTATGTAACCGCGCTGAGGCCAGCGCGTCTGACGCTCAGGAGCGCGCCTCGCGCGCCCAGGCCGGCGGTGCCGATCGTCCGGCGCCCCTGATCCTCTGTTCCGCCGCACTAGCTGGGAGATGTGCCGTCATGGATGTGAGAGCGAGACCCAACGTCAGGTGTGACGGACGGCCCACCGGGCATTTGTCCCCGAAATCAAACGCGGGGCGGTCTTGACCAGCGGCGCCGAATGGGCTGCCCGCGTCGGGCAGATCTGGGCGGACGAATGGCGTCGCACCGACCGGACCTTCGCCAGCCTGCAGCGCCAGCTGGAGCGGGCGATCGATGCCGCCGCTCCGCCGGGTGCGGCGGTATTGGACATCGGATGCGGGGCCGGGACGACGAGCCTGTCGCTGGCGGCGCGGCGACCGGACCTGACGATCAGCGGCATCGATATCTCTCCGCAGCTTATCGCCACCGCAACACAACGCTCCACGGGATTAACGAATCTGCGTTTTGCGGTCGGCGACGCGTCCGCTCCTGCAGGAGCCCGGTCCTATGATCTGCTGATCTCGCGGCATGGCGTCATGTTCTTCGACGATCCGCAACAGGCCTTCGCCCATCTGCGCGCGCGGGCAAGGGAGGACGGTCGCCTGGTTTTCTCTTGTATGCGGGCGATCGAGCACAACGCCTGGGCCAACGATCTGGTGTCGGCCGTAATCGGCGGCCCGCCGCCGAAGCGGGTGGGCTATGCACCGGGACCATTTTCGCTTGCCGATCCTGTATTCACGGCGGACCTGTTGCGTGCAGCCGGCTGGACGAACGCCGAAGCGACGATTGCTGATTATGAATATGTCGCGGGCGAAGGCGATGAGGCGGTGGAGGATGCTGTCCACACGTTCCGCATGATTGGCCCGGCAGCCTCGCTTATCGCTGCGGCCGACGAGAATCAGCGGCCGGAGATGATCGAGAGGCTCCGCTCGGTCGTCGGCCGCTATCACGAGGCCGAGAGAGTCGCCTTCCCCGCCTCTGCGTGGATATGGACGGCCAGCGCCTGAAAGGGTGGCCCCTCGATGGGGAGGGTCACGGGAGGTTGGTCAATATATTCAAGATGGAATGGCGGAGACGGAGAGATTCGAACTCTCGGTACGGTTTCCCATACGACGCTTTAGCAAAGCGTTGGTTTCAGCCACTCACCCACGTCTCCGGATCCTGGCAGGAGGCGGGCTATAGCGAGAGGTTTCGGCCTGATCAACGCCAGCTTCGCCGTTCATTGCGGGGAAAGCGCTTAGGCCGCTATCATGGCGTATCGAACCAGAGAGGGGCGGCGAATGATTGGCAGGCGGACAAGCATGATTCTGGTGGCGCTACTGGCAGCATCGGCCGCGGCCGCACAGGTCAAGACGGTCGATCCGAACAATGCCGGCAGCATGGCCGCGTCGGGGCCGCTTCAGGAGCATGGCCAGGGTACGCCGGTGCCGCCCGATCGCGGTGACCCGGCGCCAGCCCCGGCCGCGCAAGCGCGCGACGCCGGGGCGCCGGCCCCGGAACAACCCGCCGGAACGCATCCGCTGCCTGCCGCTTCTCCCGCCGAAATCCAGGCGCGCGACGCGGTCCGGGGCGGTACCTATGAGCAGGGCGACGTGGTCGGCGCGGCTGAGGGCGTGTTCGGCAAGGGCGCCGCTGGCCTTGCCGGGCTGATCGAAAAGATCTTCAAGGAGCAGGGCAGGCCGAACGCCTATATCGCCGGACGCGAGGCCGGCGGCGCGATCGTGGTCGGCGTGCGTTATGGTTCGGGCACCCTGTTCCACAAGATCGAGGGGCAGCGCAAAGTGTTCTGGACCGGGCCGTCGATCGGCTTCGATCTGGGCGCCAACGCCGCCAAGACGTTCGTGCTGGTCTATAATCTGGAGGATTCGCAGGATCTCTATCGCCGCTTCCCCGCGGCCGAGGGCGACGTCTATGTGATCGGCGGCTTCACCGCCTCCTATCTGCGGCGCGGGAATATCGTGCTGATCCCCATAAGGCTTGGCGTCGGGTGGCGGCTGGGTGCCAATCTCGGCTATATGAAATTCTCGGAAAAAGGACGCTGGCTGCCTTTCTGAGGGGGAAGTTCCATGTCTATTGCGATCGTCTCCATTCCCGTCGTCGATCCGCTGAAGGGGCGCGATTTCTATCGCGACGTGATGGGTTTCACCCTGCTGCGCGACGAGCCGATGGGGCCCGAGATGCGCTGGATCCAGCTCCAGCCGAGGGACGGCGGATCGACGATCGCGCTCGTCACCTGGTTCGAAGGGCTGCGGCCGGGTGGGCAGCAGGGGCTGATGCTGGGTATCGACGACGTCGAGGCCGAACATGCGCGCTTGAGCGGGCTTGGGTTGGAATTGACGCCGATCGATGAACAGCCATGGGGCCGTTTCACCATGCTCAAGGATCCGGACGGCAACGGCTGGATTCTGACGCAGCTCACCAATCCGGATGAGGTCCGGACGCGCTAGCCGGGCAACCCGATCAGCGAAATCTCGCGCCCATAATCCGCCTCGCCGCGATGCGTCGCGCGGCGGAAGCTGAAGAAGGCGCGCTCGTCGGCGTAGGTGTCGAGCCCGAGCGCCTCCACACGGCTGATTCCTGCCGCTGCGAGGCGCGCGGCGACATAGGCTTCGATGTCGAACTGCTGATGACCGGGGCGGCCCGCGAAGAAGAAGCGCTCATTCGCCGGATCGGCTTCCTCGAAGCGGCGGGCGAAGGCGTCGTCCACTTCGTAGGAGGCACGCGCGATGCAGGGGCCGATCGCCGCGGCGATGCGGTCGCGCTTTGCGCCCAGCTTCTCCATCGCCGCGATGGTCGCGTCGGTCACGCCATGCAGCGCGCCCTTCCAGCCGGCATGCGCTGCGCCGACAACGCCTGCTTGAGCGTCGGCGAGCAGCACCGGAGCGCAATCGGCGGTGAGGATGCCGAGCAGGAGACCCGGTCGATCCGTGACGATCGCGTCGACATCGGGGCGGGCATCGTCCGCGAAAGGCGCGACCGCGATGACCGCTTCGGCCGAATGGACCTGATGCACCGTGACCAGCGCCGCGCCGGGGAGCACCGCCTCCACCGCGCGGTGGCGATTCTCGGCGATGGCGTCGCGATCGTCGGCCGAGCCGAGGCCGACGTTCAAGCCGGCGAGGATGCCGGTGGAGATACCGCCTTCGCGGCCGAGGAAGCCATGCGGGATGCCGTCGAGGGCCCGGGCTTTATAAAGAAGGACCTTCACGCATCTGCTCCTCGTCATCCCAGCGAAAGCCGGGTTCCATTTCCTGACCGTGCGGCTCCGTACGCCAGCAGGGGAGATGGACTCCAGCTTTCGCTGGAGCGACGGTGAATTGGGGTCAGAAGCCGCCAGGTGCTGGCCAGCCCTTCGCGGTTACGGCCATCACCTTGAACAATTCGCCCATCTCGTCGGGATGGGTGAGCCGGCGATAGGCCTCGCCTATTTCCTCGGCGCGGCGCGGCGCGTTGCGTGCGAGGATCGCGGCGCGATCGGACAGGCCGAGCGAGACGAGCCATTGCCCCTGCTCGACCGGCCCCGCGACATGCGTGCCCGCCGCCCGCGCCGATCCGGCAAGCGCGCCAAAATCGACATGCGCGGTCAGGTCGCTCCGGCCCGGCCGCGCGAATGGATCGGCATAGGCATGGGCGTGGACCGCCTGCAGCGTATCGCCGTGGGCGCCGCCATAATGGCCATAATCGATCACCAGCAGCACGCCGCCCTGATCATGCAGCCGGCGCGCGAGCGCGCGCATCAGCCGGCGCGCGATCGGGCAGCTTTCGAGGATCCCGCCGGGATCGGCATGGCGCAGATGGGCCGGCACCTCGCCATATTTGGTCGGCTCGCCCGGCACCGCTTCGAATCCGTCGATGCCGTTGCGCACGACGCGCTCGCGCCAACCATTGAAGGTCATCACCAGCTGACGCACCGGAAGCGCGTCGAAAAATTCGTTGGCGACGATCAGCAGTGGCCGATCGGTCGGGAGCGTCCCGATCGTATCGTGCCAGTTCGCCTGGGGGTGGAGATCGGCCTGCTTTTCGCGCAGCAAGGCGCTGGTCTCGACGAAATGGAGCGGGGGTTCGAGCCCGGCCACCTTCATCGCGCGCAGCATATCCTCGGCAAGCGTGCCGCGGCCCGGCCCGAGCTCGACCAAAGCGACGTCGGCCGGCTTGCGCGCGCGCTGCCACACGTCCGCGAGCGCGAGTCCGACGATCTCGCCGAACATCTGGCTGACTTCGGGCGCGGTGATGAAATCCCCCGTCGCGCCGATCGCGTCGCGCGTGGCGTAATAATGTTTGTTGGCCGCGCCCATGAAGCGCTCGACCGAGATCGGACCTTCGTCCTCGATCAGCTGCGCGAGTTCGCGGGAGATGTCAGGCGGCGGGGACATGACCGGGGGTTAGCGCTTTCCTGCCCTTGGCGGTGAGGATGAACCATAGTCCGACGATGATCATCGGCGCGGAAAGGGTCTGCCCCATCGAAATGCCCCATGGCAGGATGCCCAATTGAGCATCCGGCTCGCGGAAATATTCGACGATGAAACGCGAACAACCATATCCGACAAGGAATACGCCCAAAAGCAGGCCGGGTTTATAGCGCGCTTGCGTGCGCCAGAAGAGAATAGCGAGGATCGCGAAGAGCGTGATCCCCTCCAGGCCGGCTTCGTAGAGCTGGCTGGGGTGGCGCGCGGGATCGGGTATGCCGAGGCCGACCGTGTGGGGAAAGACGATGCCCCAGGGCTCGTCGGTCGGCCTTCCCCATAATTCGCCGTTCACGAAATTGGCGATACGGCCGAAGAACAGGCCGATCGGCGCGCAGCAGCCGGTATAATCGAGGAAGCGCAGCATCGAGAGATTGTTGCGCCGCGCCAGCCACCAGATTGCCAGCACGACACCTAGCGCGCCACCGTGGAACGACATGCCGCCGTCCCATAATTTGTACCAATCCTGCGGGGTGGCCAAAAGGCCCGGTTCACCAGGTCTCGGGCTTTCCCCGTAAAAGAGGATGTAGCCGATCCGGCCGCCGAGGATGATGCCCAAGGTCGCGTAGAAGACGAAATCGTCGGCATGGCGCCGAGCCATGGGCGCGCCAGGCTGATCGATCAGCTTAGTGAGATACCACCAGCCGATCATGATGCCCGCAATATAAGCGAGGCTGTACCAGCGTATCGTGAAGATCCAGGCGTGGAACGCGACCGGCGACAAGTGCAGATCGCTGAACTGGATGTGCCCCGCTGCGGCGGTGGCCATGGTGACGAGGCTCATGGATGGGGTCTTAGACCAAGTTCCAAAGCGCCGTCACCCCGGACGTATACGGGAGGCAGTCTATGGCGACGGGTTCTTGATGGCTCCGTAAGCGGGATGAACCCGGCATGAGGAGGACCGTTCACGACCATAAGCTTGACCCCATGCCGATAGGCGTCTCTGTCGGCAGCGTTTTGATCAAGGACGTCCCATGCCTTTTACTTCCGGCCGAATGCTTCTTGCGGCCTTGCTCGCTTCGGCTCCCGCGGTGAGTTTCGCCGCCGAACCCGTGGCCGCTGACGATCCCTATATCTGGCTGGAACAGGTCGCCTCGCCGGAATCGCAGGCCTGGGTTGCCGCCGAGAACAAGCGCACGCTCGGATTGCTCGAGGCCGATCCACGCTTTGCCGCGCTCAATGCCGATGCCTTGAAGATCCTCGAGGCGACCGATCGCATTCCCACGCCCGATCAGATTGGCGGCCAGATTACCAATTTCTGGCAGGATGCCGATCATGTGCACGGTGTGTGGCGGACGACCACGCCGGCCAGCTATCTGACCGCCGCGCCGGAATGGCGCACTTTGATCGATTTAGACGCCCTCAGCGCGGCCGACAAAGCGAGCTGGGTATGGAAGGGCGCGGATTGCGAGCCAGTAGGCGAGCGGCGCTGCATGCTCAATCTTTCGGCGGGTGGCGAGGATGCGACCACATTGCGCGAATTCGATCTCGGCACCCGCACGTTCGTCGACAACGGCTTCAACTTCCCCAACTCCAAGCAGGGAATCGCGTGGGAATCCGCCGACGGCCTGCTGGTCACACGCGACTGGGGGCCGGGAACGATGACCACATCCGGCTATCCGTTCGTGGTCAAAAGGCTGAAGCGAGGCCAGCCGCTGGCCCAGGCAACCGAAATCTATCGCGGCCAGCCGAGCGATGTCGCTGTCGACGCGAGCAGCATGGTCGATGGCCAGGGCCATCGGCTGACTTTCATCGAGCGCGGCCTCACTTTTTTCGACGGCGAGATATTCGCGGTCGATGGCATGCACGTGACCAAGCTCGACCTGCCGCGCAAATTCCGCGTTCAGGGCTTCGCGGCCAACCAGCTGTTGCTGCGCGTCGACGAGGATTGGAAGAGCGTGAAGGCCGGCTCGCTCGCCGGTTTCGAGATTGCCGGCGGGAAGGTGGCGGCGACTTATGTCCTGTTCGCGCCCGGCCCGCGTCAGTCGATCGACGGCGTGCTCGCAACGCGAAACCACGTGCTCGTCGCGATCTACGACAATGTCCGGGGCCAGGCCTGGCGCTTCACGCCGGGGCCGAGGGGGTGGAGGGCCACGCGCATCCCACTGCCGGACAATAGCTCGGTGGATCTGGTCAGCAGCGATCGATCGACCGACGAAGCGTATCTGACGGTACAGAGCATCACGGTGCCGACGACCTTGTGGCGCGTCGACACCGCAACCGCGACGGCCGAGCAGGCCAAGACGATGCCGGCGCGATTCAACGCCGCCGGTCTCGTCACCGAGCAATATGAGGCGACGTCGAAGGACGGGACGCGCATTCCCTATTTCGTCGCGCACCGCGCCGACATCAAATTTGATGGCAGCACGCCGACCATCATGACCGCTTATGGCGGATTCCAGCTAAGCGAGACGCCGGTCTATCAAGGGACGCGGGGGAAATTGTGGCTGGAGAAAGGGGGCGCCTATGTGCTCGCCAATATCCGCGGTGGTGGCGAGTTCGGCCCGGCTTGGCATGAGGCGGGGCTCAAGACCAAGCGCCAGGTGATCTATGACGATTTCGCCGCGGTCGCCGAGGATCTGATCAAGCGCGGTATCACCTCGCCGCGCAGGCTCGGCATCTATGGCGGCTCGAACGGCGGGCTGCTGATGGGGGTCGAGATGACGCAGCGGCCGGACCTGTGGCATGCGGTCGCGATCGAAATCCCGTTGCTCGATATGCTGCGGTACGAGAAGCTGTCGGCGGGGTCCTCCTGGGTCGGCGAATATGGCAGCATGAGCGTGCCCGAAGAGCGCGCTTTCTGGGAGAAGACCTCACCCTATCAGGCGCTCCGCAAGGACAGGACCTATCCTGAACCTTTCATCTGGACCACCACCAAGGACGATCGCGTCGGCCCGGTCCAGGCGCGCAAATTCGCGGCGCGAATGAAGCAATATGGCCTGCCCTATCTGTTCTGGGAGAATACCGAAGGCGGGCACGCTGCCGGCGCCAACCTCAAACAATCGGCCCGCGCGATCGCGCTCGAGATGACCTATTTCACGCGCAAACTGATGGACCCGGCCGAGCCGCCGTCAGTGCCGGTGAAGTAGCTACATTTGCCCCCGTTATGCCCGTCCTGGGACGACGGGGGGCTGACGGTGAGATCGTAAATTGATCCCGCCCCGGCCGCTTTCCCCCGCCACCCGCCAATGGTAAGCAGGCGTCGGGGAACGGGGGAGAGAAGAGATGGCGACAGTGACGCTGCCGAGCGACGGCGACCTTCTGGTCGAGCCGACGCCGAAGGGGCTGACACGCAGCGGTGCGCACCGGCTCGATGCGATCGACATGCTGCGCGGGCTGGTGATCGCGATCATGGTGCTCGATCACAGCCGCGACTTTTTCCATTATTATGCGCTGCGGCTCGATCCGACCGACCCCGCCAAGACCTGGCCTTTGCTGTTCGCGACGCGTTGGGTGACGCACCTGTGCGCGGCGACGTTCGTCTTCCTGGCCGGCGTTTCGATCTATTTCCAGAAGGCCAACGGCAAGAAAGACCTGACCTCGTTCCTGCTCAAGCGCGGGCTGTGGCTGATCCTGCTCGAATGCACCGTGATCAGCTTCGGCTTCAACTTCGGCGAGCCCTTCATCTTCCTGCAGGTGATCTGGGCGATCGGCGCGAGCATGATCTGCATGAGCCTGATTTCGCGCCTGCCCGCGCGCTGGGTGCTGGGCCTGGGCCTCGCAATCCTGCTGCTTTATCCGTTCGCGCTCGCTGCAATGACGCACGCGACCGTCGACGCCACCCGGGCGGGAAGCGCGGGCGCCAGCGGCTTGTTGGGCGTGATTCGTACGGTGTCCTTGGCGCCGGGCCTGCTCGGACCGCACGTGCTGGCTTATTATGCGTTCGTGCCCTGGCTTTCGATCATGTGCCTCGGCTTCGGGCTCGGCCCGATCTACCGGCTCGGCCAGGCCGAACGGACGCGGCGGCTGCTGCCGGTCGCGATTGGCTCGCTTCTCGTCTTCGTTCTGCTGCGCATGATCGACGGCTATGGCGATCCGGCGCCCTGGATCCACCAGGCAAGTCCGGTCCGCACCTTCATGTCCTTCATGAACGTGTCCAAATATCCGCCGTCGCCTGATTATGCCTTCGCAACGCTCGGCGTATCGATCTTGCTGTTTCTCGCTCTCGACAAGCTGCGCGGCCCGCTGGCGCGCCTGCTCCTGGCATATGGCCGCACGCCGCTCTTCACCTATGTGAGCCACATCTACATTCTTCACCTGATCATGCTGACCGCGGTGCTGGCGCTAGGCTTCCCGCTCGCTGTCGCCACCGATACGGTCATGTCGACCAAGGCGATGGACTATGGCTGGGGCTTCGGCCTGCCCGTGGTCTACGCGGTCTGGCTGCTGGTCCTGGCGCTGTTGGCGCCGCTTTCGATGTGGTTCTCGGCGCTCAAGGCGCGTCGCCGCGACTGGTGGCTGAGCTATTTGTAATCCGCTTCGGCATCCGCCGAAGCTTACTGCATCGGCCCGCACCCCACCCGCCTCCCATAGAATAACCTGTTGGGACGTCGGGCGGGGGTGCGGGCCGGTGCGGCACCACAAGCAACGTGACGCGGCCGATTGACCGCCTTATCAGGCGGTCATGGCGGTTGCGGAAAAGACCGGGAGAGGGCTCGATCGGCGCAGCTTGCTGATCGGCGGCGGGGTCGGGGTTGGCCTGCTGCTCGGCTGGGAGCTGTGGCCGCGTCATTATTCCCCCAACGTGGCGACCGCGTCGGGCGAGACCGTGCTGAACGCCTTCCTCAAGATCGATACGGCCGGCCGCGTGACCGCGATCGTGCCGCAGGCAGAGACGGGCCAGGGCATCTGGACTGCCTTGCCGCAGGCGCTTGCCGACGAGCTTGGCGCGGACTGGCGTCAAGTTGCGGTCGAGCCGGCGCCGATCAATCCGCTTTATGCCAACCGGCTGATCGCGGGCGATTATGAAGCGGAACATGTGCCCGCCTTTCTGCGCGGGATCGGCGTCTGGGCGGCGCAGCGCTGGGCGACCGACCATGCCTTGATGATTACTGCCGGCTCGACCTCGATCCGGGCGTTCGAACAGCCTTTCCGCGAAGCCGGCGCCTTCGCCCGTGCCCTGCTCTGCATGGCGGCGGGCAAAAGGCTGGGTGCCGATTGGCAGGCGTGCGACACCGAAGCCGGCTTCGTCGTGCGCGGTGAGGATCGTTTCCGGTTCGGTCAGCTCGCCGCCGAGGCGGCGGGCTTCACCCCGCCGCGCCAGCCACCGCTTCGTAAACCCGGAGAGGGCAATATCTCGGGCAAGTCGATGCCGCGGATCGACCTGCCCTCCAAGATCGACGGCAGCGCGCGCTTTGCGGGGGACGTTCGCCTGCCCGGAATGCTGTTTGCGAGCGTGCGCCACGGTCCGCTCGGAGACACCAGGCTGGCAAGCCAGGACATGGCCGCTGCCGATAAGGTGTGGGGTGTTACCGGGGTGGTACGCGGGAAGGACTGGATCGCCGCCCTGGCCAATAATTGGTGGGCAGCGGATCATGCGCTCGACAAGATCCGCCCGCGCTTCGCCACCGAAGGTGTACTGCCGGATAGCGCCGGCGTCGCGCGCGCGCTCGACGCTGCGTTGGCCGGTACGGGCAAAGCGAGCGTCACGATCGGCAAGCCGGAGCCGCTGCTGACCGGCCCCGGGCTGATCGATGCCAACTACGAAGTGCCGCTCCAGGCGCACGCTACGATCGAGCCGTTGGTGGCCACCGCGCGGCCCGATGGCGACCGGCTCGAAATCTGGATGCCGACCCAGGCACCCGGCCTTGCACGCGCCGCGATTGCGCAGGCAACAGGCCTCTCGCCCGGCCGAATCATCCTTTACCCGACCTTGGTCGGCGGCGGCTTCGGGCGGAAGCTCGAAAATGACGCCGCGATCCAGGCGGCGACGCTCGCGCTCCAGGCCAAGCGCCCTGTCCAGCTGATGTGGAGCCGCGGCGAGGAAATGCGGCGTGGTCGTCATGGCCCGCCCGCCAAGGCGCGGCTGACCGCGCGACTCAATGCGCAGGGGCAGATTGCGGCGTGGGGCGCGCGGATCGCCGCGCCCGCCAGTGAAGGGGAAGCGGTCGCGCGGTTGGTCGGATCGCATGGCCACCACGGCATCGACATGGCCGCGATCGACGGTGCGGTGCCACCTTATGCCATTCCCGCGCTTTCGATTGAGCATGTGCCCACGGATATCGGACTCGAAACGGGTATCTGGCGATCGGGAAGCCATTATTACGCGGGCTTCTTCACCGAATGCTTCGTCGACGAGCTGGCGGCAGCAGCGGGGCAGGATGCGCTCGCGTTCCGGATCGGCATGCTCGCCGGCGCGCCGCGGCTGGCCCGCTGTCTGAGCCGCGCAGCCGCCACCGGCGGCTGGAGCGGCGACGCACAATCCGGCGAGGGCCTAGCCTGCCATAGCGCGTTCGGCAGCCATATCGCGCTTTACGTCGAGGCCGCCAATGAGGGCGGCCGGATCAAGGTCTCTCGGATGGCGGCGGCGGTCGATGCCGGACGATTGATCAATCCCGATATCGTCCGCCAGCAGATTGAGAGCGGGCTGATCTGGGGCCTCGCCTCGGCGATGGGCGATCGCATCGGTTTCACCCGCGGGCTTCCCGATCAGGCCAATTTCGACGCACTTGCACTGCCACGTCTCAAGGACAGCCCCGAGATCGTGGTCGAGCTTATCCCTTCCAGCGAGGCGCCCGGAGGCGCGTCCGAGCTCGCGGTGCCGGTCGCGGCGCCGGCGATCGCTAATGCGATCGCGTCCGCTACCGGCAAGCGGCTGCGCAGCCTGCCGCTGACGCTGGCATGATCCGTCCGGCCGATCATCCGGCAATCGCCGCGCCCAGGATCGGCGTGCTGATCGTCAATCTGGGTACACCGGACGCGGCCGAGGCGGGGGCGGTCCGCCGCTATCTCGCGGAATTCCTTTCGGACCGTCGCGTGATCGAAATTCCGCCGATCCTGTGGCAGCCGATCCTGCGCGGGATCATTCTCACCACGCGCCCGAAAAAATCCGCTCACGCCTATCGCCAGGTGTGGCGCGAAGATGGATCACCGCTCGCGGCGATCACCGCCGAGCAGGCGCGGGCCTTGCGCGGCCGCTTCGGAGACAAGGTGCTGGTGGAGCATGCGATGCGCTATGGTCGGCCGGCCATTGCGGACAAGCTGGCGGCGATGAAGGCGGCCGGCTGCGAACGCATCCTGATCGCCCCGTTATACCCGCAATATTGCGCGGCGACGACTGCGACGGCGAATGATGCCGCCTTTGCCGCTTTGGCGGCGATGCGCTGGCAGCCGGCGATCCGTACCCTGCCCGCTTATCATGATGATCCGTCCTATATTGCGGCGCTCAAGACCAGTATCGAGACGGCACTCGCCGCGCTTACGTTCGTGCCCGACGCTATCGTCGCGAGCTTCCATGGCATGCCCGCGCGCACGCTCGCACTTGGCGATCCCTATCATTGTCACTGCCAGAAAACCGCGCGGCTGTTGAGCGAGGCGCTGGGGCGCGAGCTGATCGTCACCTTCCAGTCGCGCTTCGGGCGGGCGAAGTGGCTTGAGCCGGCGACCGATAAGACGCTCGCCGCGCTGCCAGGTAAAGGCGCGAAGCGGATCGCGATCGTCGCGCCGGGCTTCTCCGCCGATTGCCTGGAGACGCTTGAAGAGCTGGCGATCCGCGGTCGCGAGACCTTTCTAGCCGCCGGAGGTACCGATTTCGCCTATCTTCCCTGCCTCAACGCCGATGCGCCGGGGATGGAAATGCTGCAGCAACTATTGCAGCGGGAACTTGCGGGCTGGGCTGAGCCTTCCTAGGCTCGAATCGGACCCAAAGCCCAAACCCAGGAGAGAATGGATGGCGCGCGTTGCGATCGTGACCGGCGGAACCCGTGGCATCGGTGAGGCTATCAGCCTTGCGCTCAAGGAGCAGGGCGTGACGGTTGCCGCCAATTATGCGGGCAACGATGCGCGCGCGAAGGAATTCAGCGACCGCACCGGGATCGCTACTTTCAAGTGGGACGTGTCGAGCCACGAGGCGTGCGCCGCCGGCGTTGCCGAGGTCGAGAAGCAACTCGGACCTGTCGACATCGTCGTGAACAATGCCGGCATCACGCGCGACGGCACCTTGCTCAAGATGAGTTACCAAGACTGGAAGGAAGTGATCGACACCAATCTCGGCGGCTGTTTCAACATGGCCAAGGCGACCTTCGCCGGCATGAAGGAGCGCGGCTGGGGCCGCTTCGTCAACATCGGGTCGATCAACGGCCAGGCCGGCCAGTACGGCCAGGTCAATTATGCAGCCGCGAAATCGGGTATTCACGGCTTCACAAAGGCGCTGGCACAGGAAGGCGCGCGCTTCGGCATCACAGTCAACGCGATCGCGCCGGGCTATATCGACACCGACATGGTCGCGGCCGTGCCGGCCGAGGTGCTTCAGAAGATCGTCGCCAAGATTCCGATTGGGCGGCTTGGCCATGCGCATGAGATTGCGCGCGGCGTCACCTTCCTCTGCTCCGAAGACGGCGCATTCGTCACCGGTTCGACTTTGTCGATCAACGGTGGGCAGCACATGTATTGATGGCCGGGCTTCTCCGGGCGGGTGGGCTGCAATGGCCGGCCCGATAAAGCGATCGGTGATGATCGCCGGCCACGCAACGTCGGTCAGCCTCGAGCCGATTTTCTGGGAGGCGCTCAAACGCGCGGCAGACGCCGCCGCTTTGCCCATCAGCGCGCTCGTCGCGCGGATCGACGCGGAGCGGATCGCGGCCGACGAGCCGGTCAACCTGGCGAGCGCGATCCGGGTGTGGCTGATGGAGCGATTGCTCGACCCCGACCAGGGCGATGGCCTTTAGGGACTCGCCTTCCTCGTCAGGCCCGTTAAAGGGCGCGCGCATGACCAGCATCCCGATCAAGCGCGCACTCCTTTCCGTCTCCGACAAGGCCGGCCTGGTCGGGCTTGGAAAAGCTTTGTCGGACAAGGGGGTCGAGCTCGTCTCGACCGGCGGCACCGCCAAGGCGCTGCGTGACGCGGGGCTGACGGTGAAGGATGTGTCGGAGCTGACCGGTTTCCCGGAAATGATGGACGGGCGGGTCAAGACTTTGCACCCCAAGGTGCATGGCGGGCTGCTCGCGGTGCGTGACGATCCGCACCATGCCGCTGCCATGGCCGAGCATGATATCGGCGCGATCGACCTGGTGGTGGTCAATCTCTACCCCTTCGCGCAGACGGTTGCGAAGGGCGCCGGGCGCGACGAGATTATCGAAAATATCGATATTGGCGGCCCGTCGATGGTACGCTCCGCCGCCAAGAACCATGCTTTTGTCGCGATCGTGACGGATCCGGGCGATTATGAAATGGTGGCGCAGGGCTCAACCACGCTGGAGCAGCGCCGCCTGTTCGCGGCCAAGGCATTTGCGGCCACGGCGGCCTATGACGCGATGATCTCCTCCTGGTTCGCATTCGCCGATCAGGGGCAGGCCTTTCCCGACACGCTCTCCGTTCCGCTCAAGAAAAGCACCGAGTTGCGTTACGGCGAGAATCCGCACCAGTCGGCGGCATTGTATCTGCCGCTTGGCCCATCCGCGCGCGGCATTGCACAGGCCGAGCAGGTGCAGGGCAAGGAACTCAGCTACAATAATTACAATGACGCGGATGCCGCGCTCGAACTGGTGAGCGAGTTCCGCGACGGCCCGCCGACAGTGGTGATCGTCAAGCATGCCAATCCGTGCGGCGTCGCGACGGGCGAAACCTTGATCGAAGCCTATCAGGCGGCCCTGGCGTGCGACAGCGTGTCGGCGTTCGGCGGCATCATCGCGGTCAATCGCCCGCTCGACGGCCCGACCGCCGAAGCCATGACTGGCATCTTCACCGAAGTGGTCGCCGCCCCCGCTGCCGACGCGGCCGCGCGCGAAGTGTTCGCGAAGAAGAAGAATTTGCGCCTACTCATCACCGGCGAACTGCCCGATCCAACGCGACCCGGACTGATGCTGAAGTCGATCGCGGGCGGCATGCTCGTGCAGAGCCGGGACAATGGCCAGGTGATCGAGGGCGATCTCAAGGTCGTGACCAAACGCGCACCGACGGCGCAGGAACTGGCGGACTGCCGCTTTGCCTGGACGGTCGCCAAGCACGTTAAATCCAACGCGATCGTCTATGCCAAGGACGGTGCGACGGCGGGCATTGGCGCGGGCCAGATGAACCGGGTCGAAAGCGCGCGGATCGCGGCGTGGAAGGCGAAGGACGCCGCCGAGAAAGCGGGCTGGGATCAGCCGCGCACGATTGGGTCGGCGGTCGCGTCGGACGCTTTCTTCCCTTTCGCCGACGGCCTGCTCGCCGCGGTCGAAGCGGGCGCGACCGCGGTGATCCAGCCAGGCGGGTCGATGCGCGATAATGAGGTGATCGCCGCCGCCGACGAGGCAGGGCTCGCGATGGTCGTCACCGGAATGCGTCACTTCCGGCACTGAATCGCACAGGACGTGGATTGACCGCGTCCTGCTACGACCAAAGTCGCATGGTTCGGCCATTGTCCGGTCCCGGCCGCCAGCCTAGGGTCGGGGGGATGGCGTTCGCGCGGGCCGAGCAGCCTTTCCGAAGCTTTGGCCGATCGGGTTGATCGTGCACGCGTCGATCCAGGATCCGTAAGGAGGGGCCGTGACTTTCGCCAGGCTGATCGCCACAATCTTGGGCGCATTGACGTTGATCGCGCCCGCGGCCGCACGAAGCGCGCCTGGACTCGACTGTCCGTTGCGCGACCAGCCTTATTCGTCCCAGTCGCCGCTGATCGATCTGATGCTCAAGCCCGAGGCGGTTGCGGTGATCGAGCGCGACGCGCCCGGCCTGATCGGGCATTTCTGGCCGGGGGAGAAGAGCGTCACGGTTCCAAGCTTCGGCTCGATCGTCACGCTTCGCCATGCTGCGGGCGGCCACCCCTTATCCGATGCCGCCTGGGCCGCGATCGATCGCGATCTGGCAGCACTGCCCATCACCGCTGGCGACAAGCAGGCGCGATGCGCGCGTTATGATAATGATACCACCCCGTTGGCAGCGCCGGGGGGTCGTCCCGCGATATTGGTGTTCGAGAAGATGACCGGTTTCCTCGACGCGCCTTCGGTCGATGCCGCGCATACCGCCTTGTTCGCGATCGCTAAGCGGAAGGGTTGGGCGATGGTAGCGACCGACCGGGCCGGAGCCATCACGCCCGCCAATTTGCGGCATTTCGACGCCGTGATCTGGAATAATGTGAGCGGCGATGCGCTGACCATCGCGCAGCGGCGCGTTTTCCGGTCCTATATCGAACATGGCGGCGGTTTCGTTGCCGTCCATGGCGCCGGCGGCGACCCCTCTTATTTCTGGGACTGGTATGTCGATACGCTGATCGGCGCGCGCTTCATCGGCCATCCGATGGCCCCGCAATTCCAGGAGGCCCGCGTTGAGGTGACCGATCCGGGCAGCGCGATCGTGCGCGATCTGGCGCCGGGATGGACGATGACCGACGAATGGTATTCGTTCCAGCCCAATCCGCGCGCCAACGGTGCCCATGTCCTGCTCGCGCTCGATGAAACGACCTATTCGCCCCGCTCCGGCGACAAGGATCTGCGGATGGGGAGCGATCATCCGATCGCCTGGACGCGCTGCGTCGGGGACGGACGGTCATTCTTCTCCGCGATCGGTCACAGGCCCGAAGGTTATTCCGAACCGCATTATGTCCAGGTGCTGGAGGCCGGGATCGGCTGGGCGGCGGGCGTCGGCGCGACCCGATGCAAATCGGGCCGCGAAATCGCCCGCCACTAGAGCCTGAGTCAGCCAGCGGGCACGGTTTGCTCGCGCAGATAAGTGGCGAGGTTGCTCAGGGTCTGACTGGTGCCGACCTCGACTCCGACCTCAAGATAATGGTCGAGATGTTCGGCCGAGATGCAGGCAATTTCCACCGTCATGCGCGTGCCGCTACCCTCCGCGTCGAGCAGTACGCGTCCCTCCGCCCCGTTCGCTTCGAAGGTAAGGCGGTGTGGCGGCGCGATCTCTTCATAGACGCCGGAAAAAACGTGGTCGGGGTGGGTCGACGACACGAAGGTGAAGCTGCCGCCGGGACGCAGATCGATCTCGCAGCTGGTCAGGCGCGCGCCGGTCGCGTCCCACCAACAGGCAATATGCTCCGGTTTCGTCCACGCTTCGAACACCTGCGCCGGGGATGCATCGAGATCCCGCACGAAGCGGATCGTATGAGTCGCGCGATCGATCACGAAATCGCTGCCGGTCTGGAAAGCTGGGGGCATGTCATTCTTCTCCTGTATTCATCGTGGCGAGGTGGCTGGCGAGATTGTCGAAACGCTGTTCCCATTCGCGGCGGAAAGGCTCGATCCAATCGGCGGCTTCCTTGATCGCTTCGGGCCGGAGCCGGCGGGGGCGGCGCTGCGCGTCGCGGCCTCCTTCGATCAGCCCGGCTTTTTCCAGCACCTTGAGATGCCGGGAGATGGTCGGTTGGCTGAACGAAAAGGGCTGCGACAATTCCGATACCGTGGCTTCGCCGCGCATGAGCCGGCCGAGGATCGCCCGCCTGGTCGGGTCGCTGATCGCCGAAAAAATCGTGTCGAGCCTGTCCGGCGCTGCGGTTTGAATAGCCATAACGCTATATAGCGAAACGGCTATATTAGAGTCAAGCGGTTCAGTCGCAATCCCTCACACTTGGTCGCGACGGGTTTGCTCTCGCGGAACATTTCATGCACAATTGCTACGTGACGAGGGGTTTCGAGTGATGGCGACGCGGATCGCGGGATCTGGCAATTGGCGGGTTCAGGCGCAGCATGTCGGCCGACGGGCCGGCGCGATGCTGAGCGGGTTGGCGGTGCTCGGTTTTGCGCTGATGATCGGCTTCGCGCTCGCGTCCTACAGTTCGACCGATCCTGCGATGATGACTGCCGCGGGAGGGCCGGTGCGCAATGTCCTCGGCCCTGTCGGAGCGTGGAGCGCGGACCTTCTGCTCACCGTCTTCGGTTTGCCCGCAATTCTGTTGATCCCACCTTTGGTGGTCGTCGCGCTCAGGTTGTGGCGCGGGGTGCATCCGGGACAATGGAAGCGCGCGCTGCCGATCACGATCGTGGCGATGCTGCTGTGCGACGTCGCGATGGGGCTGGTCCATCTGGTGTTGTCCACGTCGCTGCCGGCCGGGGCAGGTGGCGCGCTCGGGCTGGGCGCGGCGAGCCTGATCGACAATGGACTGGCCATGCTTCAGCCGGGTTGGGCGATCGGTATTCGCATCGCGAGCGTGCTCATTTTCGGCATATTTGGAATTACCATGGCCTTGTGGTCGCTCGGCCTGGATGCGGAGGAGCGCGCGGCCCTGTTTCGGCGCAGCGAGCGAGCACTGCGCGCCGAACGTATCTCTGTCACAAAGCCGCTTAAGCAGACCCTCACCCGCGCACCGCGGGCGCCTGAAGCCGACGAGGCGATGGCCGAGGCCCAGCCGCCGCGTCCCAACATCACCACGCCCACGAAATCCACCATCCCGAGCCCGCGCACCCAGCGTGAGCGTCAGGCCAAGCTCGCGCTCGGCGATACCTGGATCCTGCCCACGCTCGATCTGCTCGGGGCGCCGCCACCGCCGACCACCGACAAGCTCGACAAGAATGCGCTGGAGCGCAACGCTCGGCTGCTCGAGACCGTGCTCGAGGATTTCAAGGTGCAGGGGCATATCACGGAGGTTCGGCCGGGCCCGGTCGTGACGATGTACGAGCTTGAACCCGCATCCGGTGTCAAGGCGAGCCGCGTGGTTGCGCTTGCAGACGATATCGCGCGCAACATGTCGGCCCTCTCCGCGCGAGTCGCGACGATCCCCGGCCGCACCGTGATCGGCATCGAATTACCCAACCAGAAGCGCGAAGCGGTTGTCCTGTCCGAATTGATCGCGAGCCAGCAATTCGAAAATCAGGGGCCGGGCAACCTCGCGCTGATCCTCGGCAAGAATATCGCGGGCGATCCGGTGATCGCCGATCTTGCACCGATGCCGCATCTTTTGGTCGCGGGCACGACCGGATCGGGCAAGTCGGTCGGCTTGAACGCGATGATCCTCTCTTTACTGTACCGGCTGACGCCCGATCAGTGCAAAATGATCATGATCGATCCCAAGATGCTGGAACTCAGCGTCTATGACGATATCCCGCATCTGCTCTCGCCGGTCGTGACCGAACCCGCTAAGGCGATCCGCGCGCTCAAATGGGCGGTCGAGCAGATGGAGGATCGCTATCGCATGATGGCGACGATCCAGGTGCGCAGCCTCGCCTCGTTCAACGAAAAGGTGAAGGCGGCCAAGGCCAAGGGCCAGGCACTCGGGCGGCGCGTCCAGACCGGCTATGATGCCGACACGGGTCAGCCGATCTACGAGGAAGAGAAGCTGGAGTTCGAGCCGCTGCCGATGATTGTGGTGGTGGTCGACGAGCTTGCCGACCTGATGATGACCGCGGGCAAGGAAGTCGAATTCCTGATCCAGCGGCTCGCCCAAAAGGCCCGCGCGGCGGGCATCCATTTGATCATGGCGACGCAGCGCCCGTCGGTCGACGTCATCACGGGCGTGATCAAGGCCAATTTGCCGACCCGGATCAGCTTTCAGGTGGCATCCAAGATCGACAGCCGCACCATCCTCAATGAACAAGGTGCGGAGCAGCTGCTGGGCAAGGGCGACATGCTGTACGTTGCCGGCGGCAAGCAGATCGTGCGCGTCCACGGGCCGTTCGTCTCCGACGATGAGGTGCGCGCGGTCGCGGACCATTGGAAGGCGCAGCGTCCGCCCGAATATATCTCGGCGGTAACCGAAGAGCCGATGGACGGTGGCTACACGATCGAAGGCTCGCCCTCGGGCCCCGACGATCCCGAGACGGCGACCTATCGCAAGGCCGTCCAACTCGTGGTGGAGAATCGCAAGGCCTCGACCTCCTGGCTGCAGCGCCAGCTTCGCGTCGGCTATAATGGCGCAGCGCGGCTGATCGAGCGGATGGAGAAAGACGGGATCATCTCGTCTCCCGACCATGTCGGCCGTCGCGAGGTGATGATCGAACCCGCCGATCTGGCGAGCTATTTGTAAGGCGCAGAGCGTCTAGCTTTGTCATTCCAGCGAAAGCTGGAATCCATCTCCTCCGCCTCAAGCGAACCCGGTTCCGAAGATGGACCGGAGCGTTTGCTGGGCAGGTGGACGGTTGTTGATCCCAAGGGACAGCCCGCCTACCAGCGCCCGCCATGCACGCTGCGCTCGCCCATATCGACGCCTGGATCTTCGATCTGGATAACACGCTTTATCCGGCGTCGTCGGATCTGTTCGGGCTGATCGACAAGCGCATGACCGCTTATGTCGCGCGGCTGACCGGGCTGCCGCGCGACGCAGCATACGGGCTCCAGAAGCGCTATTTCCGCGAATTCGGCACAACCCTCAACGGGTTGATGACCGAGCATGGCGTCGATCCGCACGAATTCCTGGCCGACGTCCACGCGATCGAGATGGACGTGCTGCAGGAGGATCGGCGGCTGGTCGATGCGATCGCGCGGCTGCCGGGGCGGAAATTGATCTTCACCAATGGCGACGAACCTTATGCGCGGCGCGTGCTGGCGGGCGTAGGCCTCTCGGAGAGTTTCGAGGCGATCCACGACATTCACGCCATGGCCTACAAGCCCAAGCCACATCCGCATGCCTATCAGTCGATGATCCAGGCCTTTCGCCTCGATCCCGCAACGTCGCTGTTCGCGGACGATCTTGCGCGCAATTTGCCACCGGCCAAGGCGCTCGGCCTGACGACATTGTGGATCGACAATGGATCCGAACAGGTGGGGGACGACAGCAGCCACGCGATCGACTACCGGACCGGCGACCTGGGCCTTTGGCTCGACGACATCATGGGGACAGAATGAGCAGCGACCTGCAAGCCACGATCGAAACCGCCTGGGAAGCGCGCGAGACGCTCTCGACCGCGACGACGGGCGTGATGCGGGACGCGGTCGAGGCCGCGCTGGAAGGGTTGGACGGTGGTACCTACCGCGTCGCCGAGCAGACCGGCGACAGCTGGCAGGTCAATCAATGGCTCAAGAAGGCCGTGCTGCTGTCCTTCCGTCTCAACGACAATATCCTGGTCGATGGCGGTACGCCCGGCGGCCCTGCGTTCGACAAAGTGCCGACCAAGTTCGCCGGCTGGGACGAGGCGCGGTTCCGCGCGGCCGGCTTCCGCGTCGTGCCCGGCGCGACCGTGCGCCGCGGTGCGCACATTTCGAAGGGCGTCGTGCTGATGCCGAGCTTCGTCAATATCGGCGCTTATGTCGGCGAGGGCACGATGGTCGACACCTGGGCGACGGTCGGGAGCTGCGCGCAGATCGGCGCCAATGTTCACATTTCGGGCGGGGTCGGTATCGGCGGCGTGCTCGAGCCGCTCCAGGCCGGTCCGGTCGTGATCGAGGACAATTGCTTCATCGGCGCGCGCTCCGAAGTTGCCGAGGGCGTGCATGTCGGCGAGGGCGCGGTCCTGTCGATGGGCGTCTATCTCGGCGCGTCGACCAAGATCGTAGACCGCACAACCGGCGAGATCTTCATGGGCCGCGTGCCGCCTTATGCGGTGGTGGTGCCAGGCACGCTCCTGGGCAAGAACGGCGGCCCCGGCCTTTATTGCGCGGTGATCGTGAAGCGGGTGGATGCGCAGACGCGGTCCAAGACCGGCATCAACGAACTGCTGCGCGACTAGCGTCGGCGCGCGCGGACCATGGCCGGGTCATTCCTTCGGGTCCAGCGCTCCATGTTCCTCAAGCGCCCACGGCTGATCGCGGCCGTGCTTGGCGCGGCCGCCGTCTTCCAATGCCTTTCCTACTGGCCCGGCATCATGACGTGGGACGCGATCACCCAATATGATCAGGCGTCGCAGGGTTATTTCGAGGATTGGCATCCGCCGTTGATGGCGTGGCTGTGGCGCCGGCTGATCGCGATCAAGGCCGGTCCCGCGCCGATGTTTCTGTTGCAGCTGGGGCTTTATTGGGCCGGCTATGGCCTGATCATCGCAAATGCCTGGAAGCGCCGGCAGCCTGTCGCGGTTGCCGGGGTGGCGTTATGCGCGCTGATGCCTTTTCCGCTCGCGCTGATGGGCTCGGTCCTGAAGGACTGCCTGATGGAAGGTTTCCTCCTGATGGGCGTTGGGCTGCTTGTCTGGATCCGGCCCGAGCGCGATTGGCCCATGCGTATCGCCGCGATCCTGTTCCTGCTGCTTGGCTCGCTTCTACGGTTCAACGCCTTTCTGGCGGTTCTGCCATTGCTCGTCGCTCTCATGCCCTTGCGCTGGCGGCGGACCGCTCCACGATTGGTCGCGATCTTGGCTGGCTGGTTGGTCGTCGTGCTGGCGCTGTCGCCGATCGCCAACAGGCTGATCGGCGCCGAGAAATCGCACGTCGAACTGTCGCTCGTGATCTTCGATCTGGCGGGCATAACCGAACATAGCGGGACGGAAATGTTTCCGCCGCTCGGCCTGTCGGACCCGGTCGGGACCAATAGGCGCTGCTACAATCCCCAAATGTGGGACAGCTATGCGGCGTGGGCGAGTCGCCCGTGCCCGATCACTTTCGATCGCGTGAAGGCGGCGGTGGAGCGAGACCATGCCTCCCCTTATTCGCTCCTGTTGAGCGCGATCCTTGCGCATCCGCTGGCTTATGCCGAGCACCGGCTCGCGCACTTCAATATCAACACGCGCTTCCTCGTCCTCAACGAAGTGCAAGGCCCGGTTCCAGACAGGGCCACCGAAAATATCTGGGGCTTCACGGTTGCGCGGGGGCCGGGGCTGAAGCTGATCAACACGCTCACCGGCGTTTCCATTCACACGCCGCTCGGCTGGCCGATCTTCTGGATCGCGCTGGCCGGCGGGCTATTGGCGATATGTCCCTGTCTATCCTCGCGGGCGTTGGTCGGCCCGATCGCCGCGTCGGCCTTTCTATACGGCGCGGGCTATCTGGTGTTCAGCGTCTCGTCCGAGCTTCGATATCATCTCTGGACGATCACCGGCACGGCGATCGCCACCGCCTTCGTGGCGGCTGATCTGGCATCCGGCAGCCTTGTTCCGCGCAGCCGCCTGCTGATCGCAGCTACGCCCGCGATCCTGGTATTCGGACTGTGTAGCGCGTCCCGCCTGGCAGGGATCTTATAACCGCCCGCGGGCGAGGTGCGTCAGCCTTCGATCTGCGCCAGCAAGGCCTTCGCCTCGGGGCCGGTCCAATCCATGTCGCGGCCGATGCGCAGCTTTTCCTTGCCGTCGGCGCCGTAAAGGATCGTGGTGGGCAAAGAGGCCGCCTTGAGCGGGATCATCAAAGCGTTCGCGGTATCGGTCCAGGACTTCACGTTCTTGAGCGGATGCTTCTGAAGGAAGGGCGCGACGACGCGCGGGCCATCCTGGTCCTCATTGACGAGGACAACCTGGAGCTTGCCCGCGTCGCGCGCGGCGAGCGCGTCCAGGGTCGGCAATTCCTTGATGCACGGCACGCACCAGGTCGCCCACAGATTGACCAGCATTGGCTTGCCCTTGAGGTCGGACAATTTCGCCGCCGCGCCCTCCCCATTCTTGATCTCCGCGGACGAGATCGGCTTGCCCTGCTGGCTGGTGTCGGGCCCGGTGGCGACCGCTTCGGGCAGGGGCGCTTGCACCGCCTGCGCTTGCGGCGCGGGTGCGGCTTGCTTATGGCAGCCGCCGAGCGCGGCCAGCAGCGTCAGGGAACCGAGGGCAACACGCCGCATGTCGAACTCCAATGCCATGTGGGGCGGACGTTTCGCCGATGGGCCTAGCGCGATCATGCGCGAAATCAACGCCTCGATTCCGTTCGACAAAAGACTGTGGCGCCAGGATATCGCCGCGAGCCGCGCGCATATCGCGATGCTGGGCAAGCAGGGCATCGTCGATGCCGTCGACGTTGAGGCGATCGACCGCGGTCTCGCGCAGATCGCGAACGAGTATGAAAAGGCCGGCCCACCCGAGGATTTGAGCCTCGAAGACATCCACATGACGGTCGAGAGTCGGCTGGCCGAGATCGTCGGCCCTGCCGCTGGCCGCCTCCACACCGCGCGGTCGCGCAACGATCAGGTCGCGACCGATTTCAAATTGTGGGTGCGCGACGCGATCGATGCCGTGCTCGCCGGGCTGGAAGCGCTCCAGACCGCCTTGCTCGTGCGTGCCGAGGAGCATGCGGCGACGATCATGCCCGGCTTCACCCACCTCCAGGTCGCGCAGCCGGTGACGCTCGGCCATCACCTGATGGCTTGGCATGCGATGATCGGGCGCGATCTGTCGCGTTTCGCCGACGCACGCCGCCGGATGAACCGGTCGCCGCTCGGCGCCGCCGCGCTCGCCGGGACCGGTTTTCCCATCGACCGGCACATGACGGCAGACGCGCTCGGCTTCGACGCGCCAACCGACAATTCGCTCGATTCGGTCTCCGACCGGGATTTCGCGCTCGATTATCTGATGGCGGCGACACAATGTTCGCTGCACCTTTCGCGCATGGCCGAGGAGTTCGTGATCTGGGCGAGCCAGCCTTACGGCTTCGTCTCCCTGCCCGACGCTTATTCGACCGGTTCCTCGATCATGCCGCAGAAGCGCAATCCCGACGCGGCCGAATTGGTGCGCGGCCATTCGGGCCGGATTGCGGGCTGCATGGTCGCGTTGACGATGACGATGAAGGGCCTGCCGCTCGCTTATTCCAAGGACATGCAGGACGATAAGCCGCCGGTGTTCGAGGCCCACGACCTGCTCGCGCTTTCGATTGCGGCGATGACGGGCATGGTCGAGACGACAAGCTTTGTGCCCGAACGGATGCGCGCGGCGGCGGAGGCGGGGTTCTCGACCGCGACCGATTTTGCCGACTGGCTGGTGCGCGAGGCCAATATTCCCTTCCGCGAGGCGCATCACATTACCGGCCGCGCGGTGAAGCTCGCCGAGACTGAAGGCGTGCCGCTCGCCAGGCTGCCGCTCGAGGCGCTACAAGCGATCGATCCCAGGATCGATGAGCGCATATTCGGCGTACTGACGGTCGATGCCTCGGTCGCCAGCCGGCAGAGTCACGGCGGCACCGCGCCTGATCAGGTTCGCGGACGTATCGCCGAGGCGCGCGCAAAATGATGCGCCGTTTCCTGATTCTGACTATCGGCCTGGCGCTTACCGCGTGCGGCAACCAGCAGCGGCTGCACCCGCCCGCGAACGCGGCATTGCCGCCCAAGCCGGCAATGGCGCCCCATTTGCCCACCGCCGAGGATCTGCTCAAGCAGCCGCCGTCCGAGCGCCCTGCGCGCAGCGACGAGTTGCTGACCAAGTCGGAGCCGCGGCCCGACGATCCCTTCGACCAACCGCCGAAATAAATGGACCATTTCGAAATCAGCAACGGCGTGCTCAGCGCCGAGGGCGTTCCCCTGACGCGCATCGCCGCGGAGGCGGGCACGCCGGTCTACGTCTATTCGACCGCGACGATCGAGCGGCACGTGCGCGTATTCCGCGAGGCGCTGGCCGGGATCGACGATCCGTGGATCGCGTTCGCGGTCAAGGCCAACCCCAGCAAGGCGGTGCTGGCGACGCTCGCGAAGGCCGGGCTGGGCGCGGACGTCGTCTCGGGAGGAGAGCTCCGGCGTGCGCTGGCGGCGGGCATTGCCGCGGCCAAGATCGTCTTCTCGGGTGTCGGCAAGACCACCGACGAGATGGCGTTGGGGCTGCGCGAGGGGATTGGTCAGTTCAACGTCGAATCGTTCGAGGAAGCGGAGGCGCTGTCCAAGGTCGCAACCGCGCTGGGAATCGCTGCGAAGGTCGCCTTCCGCATCAACCCCGACGTCGATGCCGGCACGCACAGCAAGATTTCGACCGGCCGCGCCGACGACAAGTTCGGCATCCCTTATGATCGCGCGCTCGCTGCTTATGCCCGCGCCCGCGAGCTGCCCGGCCTCGACCCGCAGGGTGTCGCGGTTCATATCGGCAGCCAGTTGACCGATCTGGCGCCGAGCCGCGCTGCCTTCGTCCGCATGGGCGAACTGATCGTCGCGCTCCGCGAGCAGGGCCACGGAATAGCGACCGCCGACCTCGGCGGCGGCCTCGGCGTTCCCTACAACCCCGCCGTGCCCGCGCCGCCGTTGCCCGAAGCCTATGGCGCGATGGTGCGCGAGGTGACGCAGGGCTGGCGGGCGCGGCTGATCTTCGAGCCCGGGCGCGTGATCGTCGGCAATGCGGGCGTGATGCTGACGCGTGTCATCCGGGTGAAGGAAGGCAAGACCTATCCTTTCGTCGTGGTCGACGCGGGAATGAACGATCTGCTGCGTCCCAGCCTGTACGATGCGTGGCACGACATCCGCGCTGTGGAACCGACCGGCACCAGGTTCGTCGCCAATGTCGTCGGGCCGATTTGCGAAACCGGGGATACATTTGCGCGCGCACGCGAAATGGACAGGGTGGAGGCGGGCGATCTGGTCGCTTTCATGACCGCGGGAGCTTATGGTGCGACCATGGCCAATACCTATAATTCGCGCGGGCTGGTGCCTGAAGCGATCGTATCGGGAGAGGAATGGGCGGTGGTGCGCGATCGTCAGCCGATCGAGGCATTGATCGAGGCCGACCGGCTTCCCCCCTGGCTTTGAGGATAGAATGACCCACAAGCGCGTACGCAAGGCGGTTTTCCCGGTCGCGGGCTTCGGCACCCGCTTTCTCCCCGCGACCAAGGCGGTTCCCAAGGAATTGCTGCCGGTGGTCGATCGACCGCTTATCCAATATGCGATCGACGAAGCGCGGGCCGCCGGTATCGAGCAGATGATCTTCGTCACCGGCCGCGGGAAGCACGCGATCGAGGATTATTTCGACAGCGCGTTCGAGATCGAGCACGATCTCAACGCCAAGCAGAAGACCGCGATATTGGAAGCGATGCGCCCGACCCGGCTCGATCCGGGCCAGGCCGCGTTCGTCCGACAGCAGCAGATGGCGGGGCTCGGCCACGCGGTTTGGTGCGCGCGCCAGTTGATCGGGGATGAGCCCTTCGCGGTGCTGCTTCCCGACGAACTGCTGTGGAACCCCGCCAATCCCTGCCTCAAGCAGATGTGCGCGACCTACGAGGCCGAAGGCGGCAATGTGGTCGCGGTGGTCGAGGTGCCGGAGGAGCATACCAACCGCTACGGAATCGTCGAACCGGGCGCTGTGAAGGGCGCGGTTACCGAGGTGAAGTCGATGGTGGAGAAGCCCAAGGCCGGAACCGCGCCATCGCGGCTGGCGGTGGTGGGCCGTTATATTCTTCAACCCGAGGTGCTCGATATTCTGGCCGAGGGGAAGAAGGGCGCGGGCGGAGAGATCCAGCTAACCGACGCGATGGCGCAATTGCTCGGCAAGCAGCCGTTTCACGCACAGACGTTCGACGGCGTGCGCCACGATTGCGGCGAGAAAGCCGGCTTCATCATCGCGAATATCGCGCTGGCGCTGGAGCGCGAGGACATTGCCGACACGATCCGCGCCTTCGCGCGGTCGATCTAAGCGAGGCGACCACGCGCAGCCTGCCGATCTTCGTCCGATTGGAAGGCCGGTCGGTCATTCTGATAGGCCATGGCCCCGTGGCGGATGCCAAGGCGCGGCTGATCGAACGCGCGGGTGCGGTGGTGGCAGGTGAGGATGAGCCCCGCGCGGCGCTGGCGATCGTCGCCAACGGGGATTCGGACGCGGCCGCACGGCTGAGGGCGCGTGGGTTGTTGGTCAATGTCGTCGACCATCCCGAGCAATGCGATTTCACCCTGCCGGCAATTGTCGACCGCGATCCCGTGCTGATTGCGATCGGCACCGGTGGCGCCTCGGCCGGTCTTGCCGCGGCGCTTCGGCAACGGCTGGAGGCGCTGCTCCCGGCAGGGCTGGGCAGGGTTGCCGATGCGCTGTTCGCGGCGCGGGCAAGCTTACGTGCGCGCTTTCCCGATGTGGACGCCCGCCGCCGCGCGATCGGCGCGTTACTCGCCTATGGCGGCCCGCTCGATCCTCTTGCCGAGCATGCTCACCCCGCCGCCGCGATTGTCGGTGCGGACGCCGCGCCGAGTCGGCTCGAACGGATCGAATTCGCTTCCGATGATCCCGATATGCTGACATTGCGCGCCGCACGGCTGCTCGGGCTCGCCGATCGTCTTTATGTCGAGGGTGCTGTCTCCGATGCGGTTCTGGACCGGGCGCGTGCCGACGCGATCAGGATCGAGGGACCGCCTCCGCGCGTTGCCGAGCCCGGCCTCTCGCTTCATCTGATCGGGAAATTCGCATGAACCGCTGGGCACTCGAGCTCAAATCGGACGGCAAGGGCCACGAGGTCGACGCGGCGGAGGCGTGCGCCGCCCGCAAATCGCCCGCGATCTTCGTATGGGTTCACCTCGACGGCCGCGAGCAGGACACGCTGCAGTGGCTGCAGGATCATGGCGGCATGCCGATCACCGTGATCTACGCGCTCACCGCGATGGAGACGCGGCCGCGCAGTGAGGCGATCGCACACGGTGCGCTGATCAACCTTCGCGGGCCTTCCGCGGACGAGAAAAGTAACGGCGAGGACCGGCTGGTTTCGATCCGCGTCTGGGTAGAGCAGGGCCGCGCCATCTCCGTCAGTTACCATCCGCTGATGGGGATCGACGAACTGGTAGGCCAGATGAAGGAAGGGCGGATCAAGGATCCGGGCGACCTCGTCTCGCACCTGGCGATGATGATCACCAAGAAGGCCGATCCGATCATCAGCGATCTGGCCGACCTGGTCGATGATTGCGAATTGCGGATCGAGCCTGACCACGCCTTCGAGACCCGCCGCCGCATCGCCGAAGCACGATCCGATGCTATCGCCTATCGCCGCTTCGTCGCGCCCCAGCGTCAGGCGCTGGCCTATCTGGCCGAACTGGATGCGCCCTGGCTGGAGGAGGATGACCGCATCCACCTGCGTGAGGCGGCTGATCGCTTCGCGCGCATGACCGAGGATTTGGAGGCGGTGCGCGAACGCTCGGCTCTGATCCATGAGCAATTGACCGATCTCAGGTCCGAGCTGCTTGAAAAGCGGGCGTTGCTGATCTCGATCGTCGCCCTGATCTTCTTGCCTTTAACCTTCGTCACGGGCCTTTTGGGCATGAATGTCGAAGGCATCCCCTTCGCGCACGAGCCCTGGGCATTCGATGCGGTATGCGGCTTCTGTCTCGTGGTGGCGGTCGCAATCACGGCCTGGTTCGCCGCCGTGCGCTGGTTCAAATGATCAGGCGATCAGCATTCCCGCCAGCGCCGCCGACATGAGGTTGGCGAGACTGCCCGCCAACAATGCCTTCAGCCCCAGTTTGGCGATCAAGGGGCGCTGATTGGGGGCGAGGCCGCCTGTCACCGCCATCTGGATCGCGATCGAGCTGAAATTGGCGAATCCGCACAAGGCGAAGGTCACCACCGCCTGGCTGTGCGCGTTCAGTGTGGAGGTGAGCTTGCCCAGGTGGATGTAGGCGACGAATTCGTTGAGCACGATCTTCTCGCCGAACAAGCCGCCCGCTGGACCCGCCTGATCCCACGGCACGCTGATCAGATACATGATTGGCGCGAACAAATAGCCGAGCAGCCGCTGGAAGGTGAGATCGGCGACGCCGAACCAGCCGCCGATGCCGGACAATATGCCGTTGGCAAGCGCGACCAGCCCGACGAAGGCGAACACCATCGCGCCCACCATCACCGCCAGCCGGATGCCGAGCTGTGCCCCTTGAGCGGCGGCCATGATCACGTTGGCGGGCTTTTCATCCTCACCGCCCCTGCTCGTGTCGATCATCTCGTTGATCGGCAGGTTCACGTCGGCCGGATCGTCGGGCATCATCATCTTGGCCATCAGGATCGCGGCGGGCGCGGACATGAAGCTCGCCGCGAGCAGATATTCGATCTTGATGCCCATTGAGGCATAGGCCGCGAGGATCGTCCCCGCGACGCCGGCCATGCCGCTCGTCATCACCTGGAACAATTGGCTTGGGCGGAGTGCCGCCAGATAAGGCCGGATCACGAGCGGCGATTCCGACTGGCCGACGAAAATGTTGGCGGCCGCGCACAGCGACTCGACCTTGCTGATGCCGACCACCCGTTCGATCGCGCCGCCCAGCCAGCGCACGATCCGCTGCATGATGCCCAGATGGTAGAGGATCGAAACCAGGCTCGCGAAGAAGATGATCACGGGCAGGGCCTGCAGCGCGAAGTTCTGGCCGAGCGGGGAGGCGGCGAATGGCCCAAACAGGAATTTGGTGCCCTCGCCCGCATAACCGAGCAGATTGCTCACCCCGCCTGCCATCCAGGCGATCACCGCCCGGCCTGCGGGCACGTACAGCACCAGCACCGCGATCCCAATCTGCAACGCGAATGCCGCGCCGACCACGCGCAAACGGATCCAGCGGCGGTTGGAGGAGAAAGCGAAAGCCACCGCCAGGATCAGCACGATCCCCGCGAGGCTCAACAAGCGACCGGTCATGTGTGTGGACGTCCCCTCAAACCTGCCCGCGACGATACACGCTCAGGCGGCGAGGAACAGGGTGATTGAAGAAGAGCCCGGCGCCCTCCGAATGAAGACGCCGGGCGAAAGGATCAGCCGCCGTGCGCCGCCAGCGCGGCGAGCAGCAGAAGGGCGACGATGTTGGTGATCTTGATCATCGGGTTCACCGCCGGGCCGGCCGTGTCCTTGTAGGGATCGCCGACCGTATCGCCGGTCACCGCGGCCTTGTGGGCTTCGCTGCCCTTGCCGCCGTGATTGCCGTCTTCGATATATTTCTTGGCATTGTCCCACGCGCCGCCGCCCGATGTCATCGAGATGGCGACGAACAGGCCGGACACGATCACGCCCAGCAGCAACGCGCCGAGCGAGGCGAACCCATTGGACTGGCCCGCGACCTTGGTGATCACGAAATAGACCAATATCGGCGCGAGCACCGGCAGCAGTGAGGGAATGATCATCTCCTTGATCGCGGCCTTGGTGACGAGATCGACCGTCCGGGCATAATTGGGGCGGCTGGTGCCTTCCATGATGCCGGGGTTCGAGCGGAACTGCTCGCGCACATCCTCCACCACCGCGCCCGCGGCGCGGCCGACCGCAGTCATCCCGAACGCACCGAAGGCGAAGGGCAGCAGCGCACCGAGCAGAAGCCCGACGATCACGTACGGATTGGAGAGCGAGAAATCGACTGCAAGGGTCGGGAAGAACTCCTTGAGGTCGGCAGTGTAAGCACCGAACAGAACCAGGGCGGCGAGCGCGGCCGAGCCGATCGCATAGCCCTTGGTCACTGCCTTGGTGGTGTTGCCGACCGCGTCCAAGGCGTCCGTCTTCTCGCGGACCTCATGGTCCAGCCCCGCCATTTCGGCGATGCCGCCGGCATTGTCGGTGACCGGGCCATAGGCGTCGAGCGCCACGACCATGCCCGCCAAAGCCAGCATCGAGGTCGCGCCGAAGGCGATGCCGATCACGCCCGCCAGCTGATAGGCCGCTATCACCGCGATCACGATCACGATCGTGGGCGCGGCGGTCGATTCGAGGCTGATCGCAAGACCCTGAATGACATTGGTGCCGTGGCCCGTGACCGATGCCTTGGCGATCGACTTCACCGGGCGATAGTTGGTGCCGGTATAATATTCGGTGATCCAGACTAAAGCGCCGGTGACCGCGAGGCCGATCATCGCGCACCAGAACAGATCCATGCCAGTGAAGGCTGTGCCGACCGCGGCAACCGCGCTCGTGCCGGTGGCGTCGTTGGCGCTCCCGAGCTGGCTGTTGAGATCGCCGAGCGCATATTTGAACGCGCCATAAATCGCACCCGCGCCGAGGACCGCCGAGACCAGGAAGCCCTTGTACAGCGCACCCATGATCGAGCCCCCGCCGAGACGGACGAAGAAAGTGCCGATGATCGAGGTGATGATGCAGACGCCGCCGATCAGAAGCGGCAGGCTCATCAGCTTGAGGACGAGCGTGGAATCCTTCACGAACAAGGCGATCGACACCATCGTCACGCCCAGCGTGACGACATAGGTTTCGAACAGATCGGCCGCCATGCCCGCGCAGTCACCGACATTGTCGCCGACATTGTCCGCGATCACGGCCGGATTGCGCGGATCATCCTCGGGAATGCCCGCCTCGACCTTGCCGACCAGATCGGCGCCGACGTCGGCCGCCTTGGTGAAGATGCCGCCGCCGAGACGCGCGAAGATCGAGATGAGCGAGGCGCCGAATGACAAGGCAACCAACGCATTGATCACGACGCGGTCGGTTGGCGCATGGCCGGCGATGCCGACGAGGTAATAGAAGAAGACCGAGATCGCGAGCAGGCCGAGGCCGGCCACCAGCATGCCGGTGATCGCGCCCGATCGGAAGGCGGTGGTGAGACCCGCCTGCAGGCTGTGGCGCGCGGCTTCCGCGGTACGGACATTGGCTTTCACCGAAATGTTCATGCCGACAAAGCCGGTCGCGCCCGACAGAATCGCGCCGATCAAGAATCCGACCGCCGAAACGGCGCCGAGAAAGTAGAAGACAAGCGCAACGACGATCAGCCCGACGATGGCGATGGTCGTGTATTGGCGAGCGAGATAGGCGCGGGCGCCTTCCTGGATCGCGGCTGCGATATCCTGCATCCGCTGCGAACCCGCGGGCTGCTTAAGAACCTGCAGGCTGGTCACGATTCCGTAGAGAACCGCAAGCAAGCCACAGGCCATGGCCAGTTCAACGATCAGCATTCTCTCAAGTCCCCCTGTATTGGGCGCCGCTTTATTTGCGGCCGGGTTTGAGAGAGGGCTTAAAGGGAGATCATGCCCTCGGCAAGCGACCGAAGACCTAGTCCTGAACTATGCAATTACCGGCAGGAATCAGCGGCCTATTTCAGGCGCCGATATGGTGCATCCCGAGCGCCGCAAAGCCGCCGCATGCCAGACCGATCAGCAACATGGCCAGGCTGCGAAGATCATTACGCGTCATGTTCAAATCCCAGACTGGGCGGCAGCGGCACGGGGCCGTTCCTGTCCTTGAGCGTCAGACCGCGCCCGGGGGCGAAACGACCTATCGGCGTTATCCTAGCCATGTTGGGTTGCGAAAGCTTTAAGCCTGGCAGGCCGGCGAACAGCAGCTCATAATCGTCGCCCGCGGTGATCGCCTTCATCCGGTCCGCCCCTTCCGCCACCGGCACCGCATCGAGGTCGATTTCCACGGCAAGCCCACTTGCCTCGGCCATCCGCTCCGCGTCGATCAGCAGGCCATCAGAAATATCCGCCATGGCGTGGACAAGCGGCGCAAGCGCTTGCCCCTCCGCAAGTCTCGGCCGCGGGCGGCGATAGGCGGCCAGCCATTCGGCCGGCCCATCGCGCTCACCCTTGGCGATGGCAAGGCCGAGCGCCGCCGCGCCGATCTGCCCGGTCATGTAAAGGACATCCTTCGGCCGTGCGCCGGAACGGTGCGGCGCGCCATGCGCCGGCGCGCTGCCGATCGCGGTCAGCCCGTAGGCGCGCGGGGCGCCGCGTGGCATCCGCACCGTATCGCCGCCGAGGAGCGGCAGGCTGAACGTTCGGAGTGCCTCGCCCAGGCCGGCGACAAAGGCTTCGTCCCAGCCTTCTTCCTCTCCCAGCGCATAACCGAGCAGGGCGCCCAGCGGCCGCGCGCCCTTGGCGGCAAGGTCGGAGAGGTTAACAGCGACCAGCTTCCACGCCACATCTTCCGCTGGATCGCCGGGTAGATAATGAATGCCTTCGACGATCATGTCGTGGGTCAGCACGATTGAAGTCTTGCCGAACCCAAGCACGGCCGCATCGTCGATCAGTCCACGTGCCGCTGGATGGCGCGCCAGCGGCTTCAGCAACTCGATGAAATCGCGTTCGCGGGACATGAATGATCCTTAGCGGGCCGGATGCCGAAATGCATTCCGGCATCGCACCGGCGGCTGTAGGCTTCGTCCCACCAGAGGAACCGCTCATGGCATATCGGGTGCGGCGGCCGCTGAAGCGGCAACCGACGAGCGGGGGACGCAACGCTCGGGGCTGGTGACTCGTTTTGGTCGCGAGCGGGCGAAGACGGCGCCGCTTTACGGGGATCCCCGCCGATGGTCGAAGATATCCATCCGCCTGCCTATGAACCCGCCGAGATCATGCGGGGCTTGTATGGCGATGGCATCATAGGGCTGAGGGGTGCGTTCGACCCCGGCTTCGCCGATCAGCTGCGCGAAGATATCGAGCAATTATTCGCCGAAGCGCGCGCGCACTCTGGCGGGGTGTTGCCCCGCGGTCCGGAACGTTTCTATGTCGAGGTGCAGCCCGAACGCATCCGCGGCTTCGTCGAAATCGCCACGCATCCCTGGTTCGTGGCCGTGTGTGAGGCGGTGCTTGGCCCGGATTACCGCATCGTCGAGATCGGCTTCGACATTCCCTTCCCAGGCGCGGCCGACCAGCCGTGGCACCGCGATTTCGCTGTTCCCGAGGCGACCAGCCGGGGGCGCCGGCTGAACTCGCTCGCCTTCAATATGACAGCGGTCGATACCATCCCGGAGATGGGGCCCTTCGAAATAGCGCCGGGAACGCAATGGGATCTGTTCGAAGGCGGCGACAAGGGCATGTTCCCGCCGCGCGAATTGTGGCCGCGCTATGAGGCGCTCGCGGTCAGCAAGCTGCCGAAACGGGGCGACATGTCGGCGCGATCGGCGCTTACCATCCATCGGGGGACCGCGAACCGATCGGATCAGGCGCGGCCCGTGCTGGTTGTCGGCGTGGATGCCCCGGACGCGACCAATGCCGCGCATCACGATCTGCAGGTCACACGCAACTATGCCGAAAGCTTGCCGCCGCGGGTGCGCGATCATCTGACCTACCGCCTGGTCGATCAACTAGAGATCGTCGTCCAGCACCATGTCATCACCGGGCTGCTGGAGCCGGCCTACCGAAGCTGAACCGTCAGAAGTTGCGGATCACCTGAAGGAAGGCGTCGCCATAGGCATCGAGCTTGCGCGCGCCGACGCCGGTGATTTCGGACATTGCGTATCGGTCGCTCGGCCTGGACGCAGCCATTTCGCGCAACGTCGCGTCGTGAAAGATGACGTAAGGGGGCACGCCTTGTTCCTTGGCAAGCTCGCGGCGCAGGTCCCGCAGTGCGTCGAAGAGGGGATCGGCGGGGCCGGAATCGCGCGCCGCGCGGCGTTTTCGTTCGCGCTTGGGCGGCAGCACGATCGCGACCTGCTCCTCACCCTTCAGGATCGGCCGCGCGCCGGGGCCGAAGGACAGGCCGCCGAAATCGTCGGCACGCAGCGCATCTCGCGCCATCAGCGCGCGCGCCACCGGCTTGATCAGCCGTATTTCCTCTGCATTCGCGATGCCGAACACCGACAGGCGATGATGGCCGAGGCCGAATATCTTGTCGGTCTCCTTGCCCGACAGCACGTCGGTGAGATGGCCGACGCCGAAGCGCATCTCCGTGCGGAAGGCGGCTGACAAAAGCTTGCGCGCAACCTCGGTCGCATCGACTGCCTGCGGCGGGTTCAGGCAATTGTCGCAATTGCCGCAGCTTTGCGGCGGGCTATCGCCGAAATGGCGGAGCAGGATCGCCCGGCGGCAGCCGGTTGCTTCGACCAGCCCCGCAAGCGCGTTCAATCGCTGGCGCTCGCCGGGGCGGCGGGCTTCCTCGACCTCGGTTTCGATCCGGCGGCGCGCGCGTGCGAAATCCTCAGCGCCCCAGAACAACATGGCCACTGCGGGGTCGCCGTCACGGCCTGCGCGGCCGGTCTCCTGATAATAAGCCTCGATCGATTTGGGGATGCCGGCATGGGCGACGAAGCGCACGTCCGGTTTGTCGATCCCCATGCCGAACGCGATGGTCGCGATCATGACCATATCTTCGGATCCAACGAACGCGCGGGCATTGGCCTGGCGCTGCGCGGATTCGAGCCCGGCATGATAGGCACGCGTCGGCCGCCCCGTCGTCCGCAGCGCTTCGGCCAGCCGCTCGGTTTCGGCGCGGCTCTGAGCATAGACGATTCCGGGGCCGGGATTTTCCACCAGGAAGTCGGCGAGCTGCTTCGGCAGCCCGTCGCGCGGCGCGATCGCGTAACGGATGTTCGGCCGATCGAAGCCCGCAAGAATCAGGCCGTCCGCGGGGATGCCGAGCTGCGTGAGGATGTCGGCGCGCGTATGCGCGTCGGCGGTGGCGGTGAGCGCGAGCCGCGGCACATCTGGGTGGGCGTCGAGCAGGCTTTTGAGCTGGCGGTAATCGGGCCGGAAATCATGCCCCCATTCCGACACGCAATGCGCCTCGTCGATCGCGATCAGCGCCAGTTCGACCCGATCGAGCAGACGCCGGAAGCCATCCGTATTCGCCCGCTCGGGTGCCGCATAGAGCAGGTCCAGATCGCCGTCGCGGAGGCGCCGTATCGTCTCGTCGCGATCCGAATCCGCCGACGTGAGCGCGGCGGCGCGGATGCCAGCGGCTTCGGCGGCGCGCACCTGATCATGCATCAGCGCGATCAGCGGCGAGATGACGAGACCCGTGCCGGGGCGGCACAGCGACGGAATCTGATACGTCAGCGACTTGCCCGCGCCGGTCGGCATCACCGCCAGCGTATGCTTTGCCTGCATGACGCGATCGATTACCTCGGCCTGGCGGCCGCGGAACTCGTGATAACCGAATGTGGTGTGGAGCGCGTCGAGAGGGGTCAATCTGATCCTGCCGGAAAAATCCCGGACCGTTCGTGTCGGGTAGGGCTTGAGCCTGTCCAGTCCGTATCGAGACCTGTCTCGATACGCCATCTCGATCTGCGCGCTTGAGCCCGATCTTTCGAACCGACTGCGCCGTCCCCTCGAACCAATGCGCCTGATGGATCGTTCGGCCGCGCTAGGACTTGGTACCGCCAGGACACGTCCCGGAGCATCGCATTGGCCAATCTGTTCGATCTTCCCAATCTGCTCGACCGCCAGGAATGCACTGTCCGCGCCATCGTCGAGACGCCGCCGGGTCATCGCGCCAAGTTCGATTATGATCCCGAAAGCGGATTGTTTGCGCTGCACGGCGTGCTGCCCGCAGGCATGGCCTTCCCGATGGCGTTCGGCTTCGTGCCGGGCACGCTTGCCGAGGACGGTGATCCGATCGACATCATCCTGCTGGCCGAGGAGGACCTGCCGGTCGGCTGCCTCGCCAGCGTCAAGCTACTGGGCGTGATTGAGGCATGCCAGACCGAGCGTGACGGCAGCCGCAACCGCAACGATCGGCTGATCGGACGTATTGCCCAGTCGCGCGTCTATGCCGACGTCAACGATCTGGATTGTCTGGGCCGGGCGATGGTTGGCGAACTGACGCGCTTTTTCGAGACCTATAACGAACTGAAGGGCAAGCAATTCAAGGTGACCGCCGTGAGCGATCCGGCCCGGGCCTGCGCCCTGATCGAGGAGGCGGCACGATGATCGCTCCACATTTCATCAAGTCGCTCGGCTATCTCGTCTCGACCGCCAGCGTGATGCTGCTCGGCGTCGTTTCCTGGAAGTCCGCCAGTAGCGATCCGCTGATGCTCGCCTGCCTGATCGGCGGCATGACCACCTCGATCATCGGCATGGCGCTGCGCTGGAGTTCCTATGTGATCGAAAAGAAGCGCGGTACAGGGTAGCGCCGCCCGTCTTTCGCCGGGCGGCGCCCTGTCTTAGGCCGGGAAGTTCGTTCAGCCGAAGCTGACCGAAGCGCGCGTGCGGCGACGCATCGACACTCCGACCGCGCCGAAGCCGCCGATCATGAGCGCCCACGTGCCGGGTTCCGGCGCATAGCTTACGAAGTGGCTGGCATTCGAACCGATGCTCGCGAAGATCGATCCGGTCGTGGCCCGGTAGGAACCGTTGTCCGCGAGTGCATCCACCGAGAGGTTCCAACCCATCGCGTCAAAAGCGGCCAGATCGAGCCCGGTCACCTCACCCATCTGAGCATAACAGAAGGTCGGATCCATTATCCCGAGTTGCGGGCCACAGACGTTGGCGCCCTCGGCATCCTTCCAGTGGGACGCCTGATTGCCGTCGCCATTGTAGTAGCCGGTCGAGACGCTGTTGCCGAACAAGGCGGTGTGGCCTCCGTCGATCGAAAAGTAGGAATGGGTGCCGACGGTCTCGTCGAGCACCGGTCCGCCCGGTCCGAGATTGTGCGGATCATTGCTGTAGCGGAACATGTCGAGCGCGCTGAAGATCGATGTGTCGTTCAGGTCATAGCCGAGCAGGCCGTACCCCGGGCCGTTGGGACCACCATATTCGTCGAAGAAATCGACCCCCGATACGAAACCCAGCGCATGGCCGATCTCGTGGATCGCCACACCCAGGAAATCCATATGGCCGGCCGAGATACCGTCGGTGGGATCGAAGTCGAACGCGAAATCGCTGCTGAAGGTAACCGCCCCGTCAATCTGATTGGGGCTGACGTTGGCGCCGATTGCCTTGCCGACCGCCGTGTTCATGTAGAGCACGTAATCGGCATATTTGTCGGCGTCGCTATAGACCTGACTTGTCGTGTCATTATTGCCGGTGGCATCGACACCATTGGTGACGAGGCTCGCGCCGCCACCGCTGAGCGTCGGCAGCACGAGCGTCTGATCGAGCGTGCTGTTGCTCTTGGTGGCGTTGACACGGTTTTCCCAGTTCGAAACCAGATAGTTCATCCGGGCGCTGCCGGTGGAACCGATCACATTTGGTGGAAGTGCATTGAAGCCGACGTCGAGCTGGATCGTCACGTTGTTCGTGAAGGTCGAGCCCCAATAAGCCGCGGCGATAGCGAAATCCTTTTCGGCCGCTGAGCCGGTCACGCCACCGACATCGTGCAGGATGACCTTCGCCGCATTGGCGGATCCAGCCGCCAGCATCGCTGCGGCAGTGCCGCATGCGAGAATTGCCTTAATATTCATGGGAATTCCCCCGTCCGATCTGACCGAGTCGTGCGACCCGATTACCCGCGATTAACCGGTATCGTTCATTTTCTGTCAAGCATTTGGCCCTGTGTCTTCGTCACTTTAATGGTTAATATTCAACAGTTTCCCCGTCGGAGTCGGAGAATTCCGCGCAAATCCGGCATCATTCCCTTCCCGGCACGATTTGGGTGCGGCTTGGTTGCAACACGCTCTTTGACTAAGCCATGCGTGTGAACGGGGATTATCGAAGCCTTGTCAGTGCGTTGCGCGAGGCAACAGCACGCCGTGATCGCGGAGCGATCAACCGCGCGGTAACCGGCCTCCTCGCCGCGCGTGCGCCGCTCGGACCGGACTGGAAGCGCATCGCTGAACTGATGCGGGTGAGCGGGGAAGTCGGGCTGGCCCATCGTGCGATGGACGCCTACGTCGCCTCGGCAGGCGGCACAGCTGAAGCCCTTTACCAAAAGATCGTGCTGCAAACGCAGACGGGACGCCTGCGCGACGCCCACGATTTGCTCGCAAGCCTGCCTGCCGAGCGCATGGATCCCGCCGCGCGAGCCTATGTGATGGGCAATACCGCTCTCAGCCTAGGGCTGGTGGAAGAGGCGCGGGCGGAACTGGATAAGGTCGTAAGACTCAAGCCCGGCTGGGGACCCGCCTGGCTGTCGCTAGCCTCGGCGGTGAACCTGGCAGACGATCCGCTCGGGGATCGCCTGCTGGCCGATGCGGCCGCCGCCGAGCGTCAGCCTCCCGGCGATCGTGCCCGCTTTCACTATGCGCTCGGGAAGCTTCATCACGATCGGCGCGAACATGCGCAAGCCTTCGCCGCTTTTGCCCGCGGCGCGGAGTTATTACGCGCGGAAATTCCCTATAGCCGCCAAGGGAATGAGGCGGGCGCCCGCTCCGCCATGTCGGGCTTTGGGGCCGGCACGATCGAGCGGCTGAATGAGCTTCAGTCTGGCGCGACTTCCCGGCCGATCTTTGTCACTGGCCTGCCCCGATCGGGAACCACGTTGGTCGAGCAGATATTGACCAGCCATAGCGAGGTCGCCGACGGCGGTGAGATCAGCCTTGCCCACCATGTCGCTGTCGCGGCGGGCGGCACGTCAGGCGAGGCGATCGAAGCGCATCTTGCGCAAGGCGGTTCGGTCGACGCGATGGCGGGCCTTTACCTTCATCTGCTTGAAGAGCGGTTCGGTAATACCGGCCGCATCGTCGACAAGACGATCGACAATAGCCGCTTCCTCGGTTTGATCGCATCGATTTTGCCCGACGCGCCGCTGATCTGGATGCGGCGCGATCCGCTCGATTCGGCCTGGTCCTGTTTTCGGACCTTCTTCATCCACGGCGTCGCGTGGAGCTACAGCCTGGCCGACATCGCCCATCATTTCCTGCTCGAAGACCGGCTGATCGACTTCTGGCAGGCCCGCCTCGGCAAAAGGCTGCTGGTGGTGCCATATGGCGCACTGGTCGATGCGCCGCAGGACTGGACCCGCCAAATCCTCGCCCATTGCGGGCTGCCCGACGAGGAGGGCGTCCATAAATTCCATGAAACCGAGCGGGTCGTCGCAACCGCGAGCGCGCTGCAGGTGCGCCGCCCGATCAATCGCAGCGGCATCGGCGTCGCCGAGCCCTATCGCGACTTCCTTGGACCCTTCGTCGAATCCTATGGAGCGGGGCGCGGCTGAGCTCTTCGTCTTCATCGACTGGAAACAAAAAGCGGTTAGACTGACCGCGCTCCAACCGGGGGGAGAGCGTGTCATGTTCAGAATGATCTTCGCGATAATCGTGAGCGTTATGGAAAAAACACCGAAGCGCGAACGCCACCCTACTGGCTGAGCAGCACGGGCCAAGAATTTCGGCCGGAAAAACCAGCGTTCATCACGACAGGCCTGGCGCGGCCGCCCTTCGCCCGCGAAGGACGCCGCGCTGCAGCAGATCAAGCGAGGCTGGATCTTCCCCCGTTGACCAGCTCGCACGCGGTCGCCCATTGTGCGCACGCGAAGGGACTTCAGGTTGCGCATCGTAATCATCGACGACAGCGGATTGCGCGCGACGGTGCTCGAGGAGGGCCTGCGCGAGGCCGGCTATGAGGATATTCACCTCGTGCCGCCGCAAGGTGCGTTCGTCGCGCGGCTGGAGCGGATCGCGCCCGATGTCGTGCTGATGGATCTCGGCAGCCCGAGCCGCGACACGCTCGAGGAAATGCTCGCGGTCAGTCGCGCGCTTGCCAAGCCGATCGCGATGTTCGTCGATCAATCGGACGAGCATATGATCGGCGCGGCGATCGATGCGGGGGTTTCCGCTTATGTCGTGGACGGCCTGCGCAAGGATCGCGTCAAGCCGATCCTCGATCTCGCCATTCGCCGCTTCAACGCATTCTCGAAGATGCAGACCGAACTCGACGAGGCCAAGACCGCGCTTGCCGAACGCCGGACGATCGATCGTGCCAAGGCCATCCTGATGGAAAGCCGTGGCTTGAATGAGGCTGAAGCCTACGCGCTTCTGCGTTCCACCGCGATGAACCAGGGGCGGCGCATCGCCGACGTGGCAGAGGCGCTGATCACCGCGAGCAGCCTGCTGGGAGGCAAGATGTGACCCCGATTTCGATTGCCTTCCTGCCATTGACCGACAGCGCGGTGCTGGTGGCCGCGCGCGAGAAGGGGTTCGCCGCCGATCAGGACGTCGATCTCAGCTTGGTTCGCTCGACTAGTTGGGCGACCTTGCGCGACCGGCTGGTCTATGGCCAGGTCCAGGCGGCGCATATGCTCGCGCCGCTGGCGATCGCGGTCACGCTCGGGCTCAGCCAGCATCGCGCCGCGCTCGCCGCGCCGTTCAAGCTCAACGTCAACGGCAATGCCTTGATCATGTCGACCGCTTTTGCCGCTGCGCTCGACCCCGATCTCCCGCGCCGCATCACCGATCCGCTCGCCGCGGCGCATGATTTCGCCACCGCGATCGGGTTGCATCATCGCAAGCCGATAATCGGCGTCGTGCATCGCTTCTCGAGCCACGCGCTGATGCTGCGTTATTGGCTGGCTTATGCGGGCGTGGACCCCGACCGCGATCTTGCGCTGCGCGTGCTGCCGCCCTCGCTGATGGTGGAAGCGCTGCGCGCGGGTGAGATTGATGGCTTCATCGCGGGCGCGCCCTGGGCGAGCGTCGCTGTCGCCGAAGGGATCGGCGAACTGGCCGCGCTCGGCGCGCGGATCTGGCAGCGTGGCGTCGAGAAAGTGCTCGCCTTCCGCACGTCGTGGATGGAAACCGAAACGGACCTGGTGGATCGCCTGCTGATTGCCCTGTCGCGCGCGGCGGCCTGGTGTGAAAATCCCGCTCACCACGATGAACTGGCCTCGATATTGGCGGGCCCCGCTTATGTCGCGCAGCCAGCCGAGCTGATCCTGCCCGCGCTGAGCGGCCATCTGCTGGCCCGTCTGGGCGAGCCGCCGGTCACGATTCCCGACACATTGCTGTTCCATCGCGAGGCCGCTGCCTTCCCATGGCGTAGCCAGGCCTTGTGGATTTACTCGCAATTCGTGCGCTGGAAGATGATCCAGCCATCGGCCAAGGCGGAGCGGCTCGCGGCGGATGTTTTCCGGTCCGATGTCTATCGGCGCGCGCTCGGGCAGGCGGGCGTGCCGATGCCTGGCGCGAGCATGAAGCTGGAAGGCGCGCTCGACATGCCTTTGGGTGTCGGCGCGCACCAGGCGTCGCTGACGCTGGGGCCCGATCGCTTCTTCGATGGGCGCGTCTTCGATCCGCATCATATCGGCGCTTATCTGAGCCAGTCTCCCCAACCATAAGCATGGGCAGCGAGGGGGGGATTCTTCGCGCCCGCACCTAAGGGAAAGCGGCTGTAAATCGCTCTGCGCGGCCAATTCCGTTTTTTGCACTTGCGAAATAGGTCCGAATCAGTAACCATCCGTCCCAACGCGCGATGAAGCGCGTCCAGCGGAGGCGTCCCCCAGTGCCGGGGTTCCCTCCACCAAAGGCAGCAAAGCCGCTGTCCGATCGCCCGAAGGGGCCGGTCGGAGGCGGCTTTTTTCTTTGGCTCAACACATCGGCAAATCGGGGTAACAAGTCATGGCGACAATCTTATGGCGGAATGAGCGGAGGGATCAGGCAGCGGGTTTCTGGCAAGCGGGCCACCGCCCGACGCTCATTGCGGCTTTCCTTTATTTCGATCTTGCCTTCATGGTCTGGGTGCTGCTCGGGCCGCTCGCGCCCGAGATCGCGAAAACGCTCGCGCTGACGTCCGCCCAGAAGGGCCTGATGGTCGCCACGCCGACGCTCGCAGGGGCTATCCTGCGCGTCGTCAACGGCCTGCTCGTCGACCGCATCGGGCCGAAGCGCTCGGGTGCGATCAGCCAGCTGATCGTGATCGGCGGACTGTTTTCGGCGTGGCTGTTGGGGGTGAACAGCTTCGGCGGCACGCTCGCGCTGGGTGTGATCCTCGGCTTTGCCGGCGCAAGCTTTGCAATCGCATTGCCGCTCGCCAGCCGCTGGTATCCGGCCGAGCATCAGGGCAAGGCAATGGGCATTGCCGGCATGGGCAATTCGGGCACCGTTCTCGCCAGCCTGTTCGCGCCGCTGCTGGCCAAGGCATTTGGCTGGAACGCGGTGCTGGGGCTCGCCTGCATCCCGCTCGCGATCGTGTTCGTCGTCTATCTGATGCTCGCCAAGGATGCGCCCAACGCACCCGCTCCCAAGTCGGTTATCGCCTATCTCGAGCCGCTCAAGACGGCGGATGCCTGGTGGCTGATGGCTTTCTATTCGGTCACGTTCGGAGGCTTTGTGGGATTGGCGGCGTCGCTGCCGATCTATTTTACCGACCAATTCGGGCTGACCACGATCCAGGCGGGCTATGCGACTGCGGCATGCGTATTCGCCGGCTCGCTCATTCGGCCGATGGGCGGTGCGATAGCGGATCGCATCGGCGGCGTGCGGACGTTGTCGATCGTCTATGTCGCGGCGGCGGCGGCGCTTGCCGGCGTCAGCGTCGCGCCGACCATCCAGAGCGCGCTTGGCCTGTTCGTGATGGCGATGCTGGCGCTGGGCGCTGGTAATGGCGCAGTGTTCCAGCTGGTGCCGCAGCGTTTCCGCGCCGAAATCGGCGTGATGACCGGGCTGGTCGGAATGGCGGGCGGCATTGGCGGTTTCTATCTCGCCTCGTCGCTCGGCTTCGCCAAGCAGCTCACCGGCTCCTACCAATCGGGCTTCCTGATCTTCGCGGGGCTGGCCGTGCTCGCGCTGGTCGGCATCACCATCGCCAAGGGGAAGTGGCGCCGCACCTGGGATGCCGCTGCGGCCGGCGTTCGTATCTGATCGGTCTTCAGGGGGAGGCGAATAGCGTCAAGCCGGCTGAGACCGGCAAAGTCAGGAAACCGAAGGGCGTCGTCTCTTCTTTCCTGGTCCCCCGGCAAGCGGGCTTCCGGCAACCCTGACAGGTAGCCGGAGCCCGGGCCCTGGGACGATAAGCAGTAAAAAGGGGCAAACATGAAATATATTCTCGCGACGGTGGCCCTGGTGGCCGCCGCAGGGCCGGCTTGTGCCGATCCGCTCAAGCTCAAGCCGTTATTCGACCTGCGCGTCCGCTATGAAAATGACGTCCAGCAAGGCCTTGCCAAGGATTCGACCGCGTTCACCGCGCGGCTTCGCGCCGGCCTTTCCGCCAGCGAGGGCGCCTGGAGTGCGCTCGTCGAGGGGCAGGGCAACGCCGCGATCGAAGATCATTATTATGATGGACTGCACGGTGCCGCGACCCGGCCGCTGATCAACGATCCGCAAAACGTCGCGCTCTATCGCGCGCAGATTCAATATCACACCAAGGATCTGACGATCACCGCGGGCCGCCAGCGTATCCTGCTCGACGACGAGCGCTTCGTCGGGCCGGTCGGCTTTCGGCAGAACGGCCAGACTTTCGACGCGGTGCGCACCGAATGGACCCCGATCAAGGGATTGAAGGCGGACGTAAGCTATGCCTGGAGCGTGCGCACGATCTGGGGCATCGATGGCCATGATGCGCGCCAGCAGGCGGTATCGGGCAGCAATGTGCTGGCCAATGTGAGCTACGCGACGCCGGTCGGCACCGTCACCGGCTTCGCTTATCTGGTCGACCAGAACGAGGCGGCAGTCCAGGCCTATCGCCTTTCCAGCCAGACTTATGGTGCGCGATTCGTCGGCTCGCGTTCGCTCGCCAAGGAGGTGAAGCTGTCGTGGCAGGCGAGCTATGCCACCCAATCCGATTTCCACCGCAATCCGAACAATTATAAAGCCAGTTACTACCTCATCGATATCGGGCTCGACGCTCATGCGTGGAAGCTCGGCGGCGGATACGAGGTGCTGGGCGCGGACAAGGGTGTTGCCTTCACCTCGTTCCAGACACCGCTCGCGACCTTGTTCAAATTCCAGGGATGGGCGGACAAATTCCTTACCACCCCGCCCAACGGCGTGCGCGATCTCTACGGCAGCGTGGGGTATGGCGTGAAGCAGATCGGCCCCGCAAAGACGGTCACCCTGCAAGCGGTCTATCATCACTTCGAGAGCGACCGGCTGAGCCAGCATCAGGGCAACGAAATCGATCTGCTTGCCAGCGCAAAATTCGGCAAGACATTGCTGTCGGCGCGCTACGCCGATTATCGCGCCGATGCGTTCGCAACCGACACGCACAAATTCTGGCTCCAGCTGGACTGGGTTCTCTGATTTTGCCGCAGTGCAAAATAAACACTTGAGAGTGAGGGCGAATCGCGGCATCCTTGGCCTCGCACGGGCAAGGATGTCCGCGTCACTATAGCCCGAAGCGCCCAAGGAAGGGCGCGGACGGTGCATCCCGCCGGCGGCTTCGACCGCCGGCAAGGATGACAGGCAGGGTCGCCACGCAGGCGCTGGATTTCCAGCGTCAGCGTGGCGACCCTTTTTTCGTTTCCGGAGCTTGGCATGGATTTTCAGGGGCATGTTTTGACTGACGACGACACAGAGGAGCCCGGCGGCAATGCGCGCCCACGGCTGATCGTCATCGGCAACGGCATGGCGGGATGCCGCGCGGTCGAGGAACTGCTCGAGCGCGATCCGACGCACTACCGCGTCACCATCTTCGGCGCCGAGCCGCACGTGAACTATAACCGGATCATGCTCTCGCCGGTGCTCGCGGGCGAGAAGACGTTCGAGCAGATCGTGATCAATGATCACGCCTGGTATGCCGACAATCGCATCGAACTGATTACGGGCGATCCTGTGGTGGCGATCGATCGTGCCGCCAAGAAGGTGACCGCGCGTTCCGGCCGCACCGCGCATTATGACAAATTGCTGATCGCGACGGGCTCCGATCCCTTCATCATCCCGGTTCCCGGCAAGAACCTGCCCGGGGTGATCAGCTTCCGCGACATGAAGGATGTCGACACGATGCTCGCCGCCGCCGCCCAGGGTGGAGACGCGGTGGTGATCGGCGGCGGACTGCTCGGGCTGGAGGCCGCGCACGGCCTCTCGCTGCGCGGGATGAAGGTCACGGTGATCCACCTGATGCCGACCTTGATGGAGCGGCAGCTGGATGAAGCGGCAGGCTGGCTGCTCAAGACCGAACTCGAGGCACGCGGCCAGACGATCCTGACCGGCGCCGACACCGCCGAGATCGTCGGTGAAACCGGGGTCGAAGGCGTGCGGCTCAAGGACGGCCGCCTGATCCCGGCGAGCCTGGTGGTGATGGCGGTCGGCATTCGTCCCTCGGTCGCACTGGCGCGTGAGGCGGGGCTGGCGGTCGGGCGCGGCATCCATGTCGACGACCATATGGTCACCAGCGATGGCGACATTCTCGCGGTCGGCGAATGCGTCGAGCATGACGGCCAGGTCTATGGTCTGGTCGCGCCTTTGTGGGACATGTGCCGCGCGCTTGCCGATGGACTGGTCGGAAGCCCGAGCGGCTATCGCGGATCGGTCACCTCGACCAAGCTCAAAGTCTCTGGCATCGACGTTTTCTCGGCGGGCGATTTCTCCGGCGGCGGTGAGGCCGAAGACATCGTGCTGCGCGACGCGAGCCGCGGCATCTACAAGCGGGTCGTGATCCGCGACGGTCGCATCGTCGGCGCAGTGCTCTACGGCGATACCGCCGACGGAAACTGGTATTTCGATCTACTCAGGAAGGGCGAGGACATCTCGCCCGTCCGCGATCTGCTCATCTTCGGCCAAGCTTTCGCCCAAGGAGGGGGCCAAGCGGACCCTAAGGCAGCCGTTGCAGCGCTCTCGGACGATGCCGAGATTTGCGGCTGCAACGGCGTCTCCAAAGGCAAGGTCGTCGCCACCATCCAGGCCGGCGCCTGCACGCTCGATGCGGTGCGCAGCACGTGCAAGGCGTCCGCCTCGTGCGGGTCGTGCACGGGGCTGGTCGAGCAATTGCTCGAGCTCACTTTGGGCGACGAATATGGCGGCGAGCGCGAGGTCAAGACGCTGTGCAAATGCACCAGCTTCGGCCATGGCGACGTCCGCCGCGAGATCGTCGCGCAGGGGATGAAATCGATCCCCGAAGTGATGCAGCGGATGAGCTGGTCGACGCCTGACGGTTGCTCCTCATGCCGGCCCGCGCTCAATTATTACCTGCTTTGCGCCTGGCCCGGCGAATATGTCGACGATCAGCAGAGCCGCTTCGTCAACGAACGGATGCACGCCAACATCCAGAAGGACGGCACTTATTCGGTGGTGCCGCGCATGTGGGGCGGCATCACAAACCCGCGTGAGCTGCGCGCGATCGCCGATGTCGTCGAGAAATATGATGCGCCGATGGTCAAGGTGACCGGCGGCCAGCGGCTCGACATCTTCGGCATCAAGAAAGAGGATCTGCCCGCCGTCTGGGCCGATCTCAACGCCGCGGGCATGGTCTCCGGCCACGCTTACGGCAAGGCTTTGCGCACGGTGAAGACCTGCGTCGGCTCCGAATGGTGCCGCTTCGGCACGCAGGATTCGACCGGTCTCGGCGTCCAGATCGAGCGGATGAGCTGGGGTTCGTGGATGCCGCACAAATTCAAGATCGCGGTCAGCGGCTGCCCGCGCAATTGCGCCGAAGCGACGATCAAGGATTTCGGCGTTATCTGCGTCGATTCCGGCTACGAGCTTCACATCGGCGGCAATGGCGGGATCAAGGTCCGTGCAACCGATCTCCTGTGCAAGGTCACGACCGAACAGCAGGCACTCGATCATTGCGCAGCGTTCATCCAGCTCTATCGCGAGGACGCTTATTATCTCGAGCGGACCGCGCCGTGGCTGGAGCGCGTCGGGCTCGACTATCTCAAGCAGCGGATTGTCGATGACGAGGTCGGGCGCGAGGCGCTGACTAGCCGCTTCCTCTATTCGCAGAGCTTCAGCCAGGGCGATCCCTGGGCCGAGCGTGCCGCCGGCGCGGACCGCGAACAGCACGCCCATCTCGGCGAATTCCGTCCCATCGAAATGATCGCAGCGGAGCAATGACCATGTATGTTGGAGACTGGATCGACGTCGGCCCGCTCGCGGCCATTCCGATGCGCGGTTCGCGTACCGTGCCCGTCGCCGGCGGCGACGAGATCGCGCTGTTCCGCACCGGCGACAATCAGGTGTTCGCGCTGGTCAATCGCTGCCCACACAAGCATGGGCCGCTGAGCCAGGGCATCATCCACGGCCATGCCGTGTCGTGCCCGTTGCACAATTGGCGGATCAGCCTGGTCACGGGCCAGGCGCTGGGTGAGGACAGGGGCTGCACCCCCACGATTCCGGTGAAGGTCGATGGCGGGCGCGTCCTGCTGTGCCGCACCTCGACGCTGAAGGCTGCCGCATAAGGTGGCACAACCGGTCCGCACCACCTGCGCCTATTGCGGCGTCGGCTGCGGGATTCTCGCGACGCCGGGTGAGGGGCGGCGCGTCACGATCCAGGGCGATCCGGATCATCCGGCCAATGCCGGCAAGCTCTGCTCCAAGGGCACCCATATTGGCGACACGGTGGGACTGGAGGGGCGGCTGCTCCACCCGATGATCGGCAAGCGCCGCGCGAGCTGGGACAAGGCGCTCGATCTGGTCGCGAAGAAGTTCCGCGACACGATCGCCCGCCACGGCCCTGACAGCGTCGCTTTCTACGTCTCGGGCCAGTTGCTGACCGAGGATTATTATGCCGCCAACAAGCTGATGAAGGGCTTCATCGGCTCGGGCAATATCGACACCAACAGCCGGCTGTGCATGTCGAGCGCGGTCGCGGGCCATTTGCGCGCCTTCGGTGAAGATGTCGTGCCGGTCTCCTACGATGATCTCGAACAGGCCGACCTGATCGTGCTGGTGGGATCCAACACCGCCTGGTGCCATCCGATCGTCTATCAGCGCATCCAGGCAGCCCGTGCGGCGCGTGGCGCGCGGCTGGTGGTGGTCGATCCGCGCCGCACCGAAACCTGCGACGATGCCGATATCCACCTCGCCGTCCGCCCCGGCAGCGACGTCGCTTTGATGAACGGGCTGCTCGCGCATATGCGGCGCGAAGGTCTGGTCGATGAGGCCTATCTCGGGGCGCATGTCTCCGTGCCCGATGGTTTCTGGGCCACGCTCGACGAAGGCCATGATCTCTGGACGATCGCCAAAATTTGTGACGTCGCCCCCGCCGATCTGGCGCGCTTCTACGATCTGTTTGCCGCCAACCCGCGGGCGATCACGATGTTCAGCCAGGGTATCAACCAGTCGTTGCGCGGGACCGACCAGGTCAACGCCATCATCAACCTGCACCTGGCGACGGGCCGTATCGGCAAAACGGGGGCGGGGCCCTTTTCGATCACCGGACAGCCCAACGCGATGGGTGGACGTGAGGTTGGAGGGCTCGCCTCGACGCTCGCCGCACATATGGATTTCGCGCCCGAAAATGTTGCGCGGGTCGGCCGTTTCTGGGCTGCGCCTGCGATGGCGACCAAGCCGGGGTTGAAGGCGGTCGATCTGTTCCGGAGCATCCGGGATGGCCGGATCAAGGCTTTGTGGGTGATGGCGACCAACCCGGCGGTAAGCATGCCCGATGCGAATATGGTGCGGGACGCGCTCGCGCTCTGCCCATTCGTTGTCGTCTCCGACGTGATCGCCGAGACCGACACCAGCCTGCATGCGCATGTTCGGCTTCCCGCCGCCGCATGGGGCGAGAAGGACGGCACGGTCACCAATTCCGAACGGCAGATCAGCCGCCAGCGCGCCTTCCTGCCTCTTCCGGGGGAGGCAAAGCCCGATTGGTGGATCGTCGCGCAGGTCGGGCGCCGGATGGGGTGGAAGACCGCGTTCGCGTTCGACAATGCGGCAGACGTCTATCGCGAACATGCCCGGCTCTCGACCTATCAGAATGACGGACGCCGGCTGTTCGACCTTCGCCAGCACGCCGCGATCGGTAATGGCAATTATGATGCGCTTGAGCCGTTCCGTTGGGGCGGCCTGGCCTTCGCCGATGGCCGTTTTTCGACACCGGACGGCAAGGCGCGGCTGGTGCCGGTGACGCAGGGGCCACTCGCCCCGCCGCTCAAGGATTGGCCGCTCACGCTCAATAATGGCCGCTACCGCGACCAATGGCATACGATGACGCGCACCGGGCTCAGCCCGAAGCTTGCGCGTCATCGCGAAGAGCCGCTGGTCGAAATACATCCGCGCGACGCAGAGGCTTACGCGATCGAGGATGGCGACCTCGCACGCGTTTCGACCGCACAGGGTGAGAGTCTGTTCCGGGTCGCGGTGACCGACCGGCAGCGCCGCGGCGAATTGTTCACGCCGATCCACTGGACCGATCAGCAATCAACCGGCGGTCGTACCGGCCTGCTGCCGCGGCCCTTGGTCGATCCCCATAGCGGCCAGCCGGGTTTCAAGCTCACGCCGGCGCAGATCGAGAAGATTTCGTGCGCATGGCGCGGCTTCCTGCTTGTCCGCGATAAGGACGGGCCCGCACCGAAATGCCTGTGGCGGACGCGGGTGACGGTGCCAGGCGGGTGGCTTTACGAACTTGCCGGCAATGGCGATCCCGAGCGGCTTGGCGGCTGCCTGCCTGCGGGCGCGCGGATCGAGGCTCGCGACGCGGGGCGCGGTTCGTGGCGCGTCGCGGTGATCGAGAAAGGTCGCCTCTCGGCTGCCTTGTTCGTGACCGCTTCAGGCGAATTGCCGCCGCGCGACTGGCTGATCGCACAGCTCGAGGCGCCGGAAGTCGCACCGACCCTGCTCGCGGGCCGTGCGCTTGGCGCCGCGCCGGATCGCGGGCCGATCATCTGCGTCTGCTTCGATGTCGGCATGCGCACGATCCTGCGCACCATCGCCGAGCAACAACTCACCGATGTGGCCGCGGTCGGCCAGGCGCTCGGCGCCGGCACCAATTGCGGATCTTGCCGCCCGGCCATTGCCAACCTCATCGCCGAAGCGAGGGAGCTCGCAAATGCATCCTGACGACTTTCGACCCGGGCAGGTCTGGCTGGTCGGTGCCGGACCCGGTGATCCCGATCTGCTCACGCGAAAGGCGGAGCGTCTGCTGGCCGAGGCGGATATCGTCTTCCACGATGCGCTGGTCGGCGATGGCGTGCTCGCGCTTGCCGCCAACGCAACGCTCGTCGGGGTCGGCAAGAGGTCGGGCCGCCATTCGGCCGGGCAGGATCAGATCAATGATCTGCTGCTCGCGGCGGCGAAGGCTGGCCGCAAGGTCGTGCGGCTCAAGGGGGGCGACCCTTCGATCTTCGGCCGCTCGGCGGAAGAACTGGACCATTTGGTCGCGCACGGTGTCACAGTGCGGATCTGCCCGGGAATCACGACCGCCAGCGCTGCGGCGGCAAGTGGGCTCGCCTCGCTCACCTTGCGCGGTCTCGCGCGCAAGCTGACCTTGGTCACGGCGCATGCAAGAGCGGGCGAGAAGCTGGCGCTCGACTGGGACGCGTTGGCGGAGCGCGATGCGACGCTCGCCATCTATATGGGCCGGAGCGCCGCCGGCGAGATAGCGCGGGCGCTGATCGGCGCCGGACGCTCGCCCGACACGCCGGTCATGATCGCGGTGAATGTCTCGCGGCCGGATGAGCGCATCTTGCGTGGCCGGCTGGGGGCACTCGGCTTCCTGGTGCGCGCGATCAGCGAGGATGCGCCGACATTGCTGTTGATCGGCGAAGCGGTGGCGCAACGCGATGTCGCAGCTCTCGCCGCCAGCGAAGCGACGCGCTGCTGAGCTCATCGGCCGATGGCCGTCGCCGTGGGCTACCCCCCTGTTTCGAGCTGCCGCAGGTCGTCGGGCGTGTTGATGTTGGGAAGCGGCGGCGCGGGAATGATGCACGGATGCGTCATGGCAAGCCAGGCGCGCACCGATCGATCCGGATCCTCGCGCAAATGCGCGTCAAGCGCGGCAGAGAGTGCGGCCGGCCAATAGCCCATCAGAAACTGTCCCTCGACGATCGCGGGGCCATCGCCAACCAGCGCCGATGCGAGCGCGGCGGGGAAGACCGGCATATCGCATCCGGTGCAGAGCACGCCCTCATATCCCTCGTCCGACGCGTAGCGGAGCGCGGCGTTGAGTCCGCCGAGCGGGCCCAGGTCCGGCGCGGGTCGGTCGGGCAGGCAGTGATAGCCCTCCAGCTCTCGGCCGCACACCACGATAGCGGCGGTGTGGTGCCCAAGCGCTTCGGCGGCATGGACCATCAAAGGCTTGCCGCCGAGCAACGCCATCGCCTTGTCGCTGCCGAAGCGGCGAGCCCGTCCGCCAGCGAGCACCGCGCCGATTAGCTTCCCGGCCTGGTTGTTGCGAGAGCTCACTGGGATGCGGAACTGTGCTGCGAATAGACCGCGCGCCAATGCCCCTCGCGATAGGTGAATATATCGGAGGACAGGACGCGGCCGGCGCTGTCCGGCGCCGCTGAAACCCAGGTCAACACCGCAGTGTCGCCGAAAATCGCGACCTCCGGCCGGGTGGGATGCGCGGCTTTCCACGCGGCGACCTGCGCGGCGCGCTCAGGCGACCGCCCTCGTGCGCGTGCGCCGGCGACGATCGTCTCCTTGGTTGTTACCGTTCCGCTCGCGCCGATCGACTCATAGCCGGGCAGCAACAGGCGATCCACGAAGGCGTAATCGCCGTCGGTTTCCGCCGCACCCCAGGCGTCGTCGGCCGCGATCACCGCGGCTGCAGATTTCGCCTGGATCGCGGAATCGGCAGCGATCGCACAGCTGGCGAAGGCCAGCACGACGCCGCCAAAAGAAACTCGAAGGATTGCAGGGATTACCATTATCGAAACCTTGGCTGTTAGGACGACTGATAAGGCGGCCCCGAAGGGCGGCTTGGCCGATCAAGGGCTTTCCGATGCCGCGCGGGCAGAGCGGCGGAGAAGGCTCAGGGTCAGCCATGCCGCGAGCAGCGCAAGTGGCAATTGGGCAATTCCGCTGGCTTCGAACAGCAGGTCATCGGGCATCTCATACAGGGGCGGAGGGAAGAGCGCACGTGCCGCGCGTGCGCTCACGCCATAATAAACGAGGTTCTTGGCCAGGTGATTATATCCGCCTTCGATCAACCCGATCATTCCGACCGGAAGGACAAAGATGATCACAGCCGCAATCCGCGTCCATCTGGCGCCCGATCGCGTGCCTCTTTGGGAACCGGCAAGATAGAGTGCCCGCACGATCGCCAAGGCCGCGACCGGCGCCGCGACCGCCACATGGAGCCGCCACGGCGTATGATAGGCGATCGCGCCATAGATATGATGGATCGTCGTCAAGGCCAGTACCGACAGGGCGGCGAGGCCGACACGGCGATAGGCGCGGACCGGTATTCCCGTCCCTTGCTGTACTCGCATATTCGCTTTCGGGGTTGGTTGAGCTAACGCCCCGATAGCAGTTTGCGAACATCGTGTTCGGGAATTGCCGCACAAGGGCGGGCCGGAAGTTCCGAACCGGACTTTCGTCATGGCGCTGCCCGGAAAAGGGATGCGCAAGGAGTCTGGAACATGGCGGTCGATCGGCGGGTGATCCGTACGCGAACGGCGCTCTTCGACGCATTGGTGGCGCTCATCCGCACCAAATCCTACGACAGTATCAAGGTCGAGGACATTCTGGTCCGCGCGAACGTGGGGCGTTCCACCTTCTATTCGCATTTCACCTCAAAGGATGAGTTGCTCGAGCGAAGCCTGGAGCGGCTTTATATGGCGCTCACTGAAGCGGTCGGTACAGGGCGAACGAACGAAGCGGTGGGGGATGATTGGGATCCCTGCCGAACATTGTTCGAGCATGTTCAGCGGTATCAGGATGTCCAGCATGCGCCACGCGGGCGCGGCGGCATAATCCTGCGTGAAGCTGTCGATCAGCTGCTCAGCCGGATCCTGCGCACCATGATCCCGAAGGATTTACCGCAGCAGTTTCCGGGCAGCCTGGTCATCGAGCACATCATCGCCACCTTTCACACCGTGATGAACTGGTGGTTCGAACATCGCCCCGAGTTGAGCGCCGCCGAAGCCGACGGCATGTTTCGACAACTTGTCTGTGAGGGGCTGCCTGGCGGAGCCTCAGGCGCCTTCATCCGCGCTTCTCCTCGACCGGCCTTCAGCCGCGATCGACCACGACATCAGCTCGAAAGATCCGATGATTTTTAGCAGGTGGCGCTCCGACGCGGATCGGGCCGGCCGTTGCCGAGCCAGCGCATCAGCATGATCAAAGCCGCGGCGGCATGCACCATCCCGCCCGGGATCCACATGATCAGCCCGGCCAATTGCTGGTCCTCTTCGGGGGTGAGGCCGAGCAGCCCCAGCCCCATCGCGGCATAATCAGCATACCAGGGGCTGATCGCGAACGTCATCAGCGCACCGAGCGCGCCGCCGCCGAGCGAGGTCACGAACAGGCACAAGGCGGCGAGCCCATAGCCGCTCCGTCCCTGCCGCCCGAACAGCATCGCCCACCAGAAGAGCAGGGCACTCAGCAGGAAGCAGACATGCTGGAGGACATGCCATCCCTCATGACGCAGCGCCTGCTCGAACAAAGCGGGCGCATGCCAGAGCCAGATCACCGCCAGCTGGACCACCGTGGCGGTGACGGGTGCCGTGGCGTGGCGCCACAGCCAATAGATTGCGCCGCCGCGAGCCCAGCTCGACATGGCCGACCGAGCCGGGCCGGGGAATGCCCAGATCATCACGCCCAATGGTCGGGACAGCGCCATCAGGGGGGCAGCGACGAGCATGATCACTTCATGCTCGATCATGTGCAGGGTGAAGCTGTGCTCGCCGCCCTCGTGCAGTGGGGAAATGGTCGCACCGGCCAACAGGAACCAACCGAGCAGGAACAAGGCGGCGTTGCGGCGCACCGTCGGGGCCGAATTCTCCGCTCTCCTCGCCAGCCGTGCCAATCCGGCGAGATAGATAGCGAGCGACAGCAATAACGGCACCAGCGCCCAGGGTTCGAATGACCAACCGGGCAAGTCGCCATGCTCGCCCCCGCTATGCGCAAGCGCGGGTGCGGTGATCAGCAGCAATGCGACGGTGGCCAAGCGCTTCACGAAAAGCAGCGGGGAATGATGAGCGTCGAGAGGATGTGAAACAGAATTGCGAGCGCGAATATCAAATCGGAACAGAGGCTCAGGCTGGCGATGAATCCGCTGCTTGGTGAAGCGGCTTCGCGTCTGGCGCGCCACGACAGGATTGCGGCCACACCCACAACGATGAGCGCGACGAGCTGGATCAGGATGGTCTGCCACGGCCAGGCCTGCAGGCAGGCATCCTGCGTCCGATCCGTGCCCCATTGCTGGCTCACGGCCCAGGCTATGCCGCCCAGCACCAACCCCGACCAGGGAAGTAGCCGATCGCGCGTCATACGAACCGCGGCACCAGATAAAGGAGCGCGAAGATCGGCAGCCAGGTGATCCACACGAAGCGCCAGTAGAGCGCATCCTCGCTCACATCGACGAAGCGGCGCGGCTCCTTGCCATGCTCCGTCATCATCAGTGCGGTCAGCACCACCGATTCCGCCCAATCGGTCAGGATATGGATCGTGTGCAGGATCAGAAGGGCCCAAAGGATCGAACCATAGGCATTGTCGCTCCAGCGCACGTTGATGTGCGCGAATTCGAAGCCGCGGATCACCAGCAGCACCAGCCCGATCAGGTCGAGCGTCACGATCCAGCGGATCGCCTGTTCGCGCTGCTCCGCCTCCGCAGCTTTCTTGAGCAAGGTGTTGGGGATCTCGCTCAGCAATATGATCAGCGTGAAGAGTGCGCCGGGCAGCAGATCGGGGGGATAGGAAGCGGGCGGCCACACCGATTCTTGGCTCATCAGGTAGAAATAGGCGCCGCCGGCGACAGCGAAGCCGCCGCCCTCGATCAGCATATAAGCGATCACGCCCCACCATGTGAGGCTGCGCGCACCGAAGGCGTGCGTGGGCAGGACAGCAAGATCGCCCGTGAAGGTCCGGCTTATGCTCATTCGATCACGGGCTCCTTTTCGGGCTCGGGCGGCTCCTTGGGCCAGAACCACAGGGTCATCGCGATCGCGATCGGGATCGCGCCCCACACCAGCGCCCAGGGGCTGAAGATCGACCAGATGAACATCCCGGTCGTGGCAAGCGCGGACAGCAACGGCCAGATGCTCGGCCTCGGAGATGGGTCGCGCAGGTCGGGCACGGCATCGACGACGGTGGTGAGCACCAGCTCGCGCTCCTTGACGCGCAGGCCCGAGAAGACGGGCAAAGTCTCCTCCCACAATGGCGTGTGGCTGGTGACCGCGGGAATGTGCGCGAAATTATACGGGCGCGGCGGCGAGGTGGTGGCCCATTCGAGCGAGGCCGCACCCCAGGGATTGTCGCCTGCCGGCACGCCGCGGCGAAGCGACCAGATGATGTTGACGACGAACACCAGCACGCCCGAGGCGAGGATGAAGGCGCCGATCGTCGATGTCATGTTGAGCGCGTCCCAGCCGAGCCCGGCGGGATAGGTATAGACCCGGCGCGGCATGCCCATCAGCCCGGTGAAGTGCATCGTCATGAAGGTCAGGTGGAAGCCGAAAAAGACCAGCACAAAGGCGGCAATGCCGAGCGGGCGCCCCATCATCCGCCCGGTGATCTTCGGGAACCAGTATGTAATCGCACCCAGCAAGGGGAACACCGCCCCGCCGATCAAAGTGTAATGGAAGTGCGCGACCACGAAATAGGTATCGTGCAATTCCAGATCGAGCGGCACGCTCGCCACCATCACGCCGGTGAGCCCGCCGATCACGAAGGTGATGATGAATCCGATCACCCACCACATCGGGATTTCCAAGCGCGGCCGGCTATCCCAGATCGTCGCGATCCAGCAGAATATCTGCACCCCGCTCGGCACCGCGATCGACATGCTTGCTGCGGTAAAGAAAGCATAGCCCAGCCGCGGCAGGCCGGTCGCGAACATGTGGTGCACCCACAGGCCGAAGGCGAGCAATCCGGTCGTGACCAAGGCAGCGACCATCACCGGATAAGCGAAGATTGGCCGCTTGCAGAAGGTCTCGGTGATCGCGCTGACGAAGCCGAGCCCGGGAAGGAAGATGATGTAGACTTCGGGATGGCCGAAGAACCAGAAGAGATGCTGCCACAGCAATGCGCTGCCGCCCTCGGTGCCGTTGTAGAACTGCGTGCCGACCAGCCGGTCCGACAGCAGGAAGGAGGATGCGAGCGTCACCGCCGGCATCGAGAAGATGACCATGAAGGCGGTCACCAGCATCGACCAGACGAACAACGGAATGCGATCGAGCCGCATGCCCGGCGCGCGTTGCTTGAGGATCGTCGCCACCAGTTCGACCGCGACCGCGAGCGCCGCCACTTCGGTGAAGGTGATCATCTGCGCCCAGAAATCCGCGCGTTTGCCTGGCGAATAAGCCGGCCCCGACAGCGGCGTATAGGCGAACCAGCCGATATCCGGCCCGACATCGCGCACGAACGCGATCCACAGCATCACCCCGCCGGCAAGATAGAGCCAGTAGCTGAAGGCATTCAGCCGGGGGAAGGAGATGGCGCGCGTGCCGACCATAAGCGGCACGAGATAGACGCCGAACGCCTCCATCACCGGCACGGCGAACAGGAACATCATCGTCGTGCCGTGCATCGTGAAGATCTGGTTGTAGCGGTCCGCGCTGATCAGTCCGCTGTCCGGCCGCGCGAGCTGAAGCCGCATCATCAAGGCGAGCACGCCGCCCAGCGCCATGAAGATCATCGCGGTGACGATGTAGCGTTTGCCCACCTTCTTGTGGTCGACCGTGCACAGCCAGCCCCACAGGCCGGGCTTGTCGCCCCAGGTTTGCGACAAGACGAGATCGAGTTCGTCGCCGTCGAGCTCGGGGCCGTCGCGCGGTTCGTCTTCTGAATGGTCGGAAGCGGTCATCTGAGCGTCTCGAGATAGGAAGCCACCGCGTGCAACTCGTCCGGGCTCATGCCGACTGCGGGCATGTGCGCACCCGGCTTCACCCCTTGCGGATTGGCGATCCAGCCCATGAGGTTGCCGCGGCTCATCGGCAGCGTGCCCGCCGCGATCGTCGCGCGGCTCGCGACATGGGTGAGGTCGGGCCCGGTGTGGCCGTTGGCCGGTGTGCCCTGAATCGCGTGGCAGTTGGAACAGGCATGGCTCATGAACCAGTCATGCCCGGCCTTCACGCCAGGGTCGGTCGGCTCCCGCGCCGGGTTCAGCTGCGCCTGGTACCAGGCGGCAAATGCCTGCGGGCTCTCGACCGTCACGTCGAACGCCATGTGCGCGTGCTGCAGGCCGCAAAACTCCGCGCACTGGCCGCGATAATGGCCGATCCTGGTCGGAACGATCCGGATGTCGTTCTCCCGGCCGGGGATTAGGTCCTGCTTGCCCGCGAGCGCGGGAACCCACAGACTGTGAATCACATCCCCCGATCCGAGTTTGATCTGGACGGGCTGCCCGGCAGGCAGATGCAGCTCATTGGCGGTGTGCATGATCCTGGTCGGGTCGTCATTCTGATAGGTGACGTCCCACCACCATTGATTGGCGCTCACCGTTACCTTGAGTGGTGTCTGCTCGGCGCCCTGGCGGGATTCCCGCCGATCGCTGATGAAGCTGGCGATGGTGAGTATGAGCAACCCGATCAGGATGAAGCCGGTCCATCCGATCAGCCAGATCCGCAGCCGTGGCTCCCCTGCTTCATTGCGCCGTCCCGCAACGGCGAGCGCGAGAAAGGCGAGCACCAGCAGAAAGGAAAGCCCGGTCACCACCAGGAACAGCAGCATCAACTGATTGAATTGATGCGAGCCGAAACCCGCGCCCTCGCTCATCGCCTGCACGCCCGAGCAGCCGGAAAGCAGCATAAGCGGCGGAAGGCCCAGCGCGCGCCGCATCAATAGGCCTCCCCGGGCTTGGCGGGTTTGTCGGGCGCGCGTTGGGTCATCGGGGCCTTGGTCGAAACATCCTCGGCTCGGCTCGGCACGACATCGTTGGGGGCGAGCCCGCTCAGGCTGCGGACATAAGCCGCGAGCTGCCACATCTGTTGCCCGGTGAGGCGATTGTGGAAGGAGGGCATTCCATTGGGCCGGCCCCCATCGATCGTGCGCACGATCTCGGCCATGCTGCTGCCGTAGCGCCATTGGCCGTCCATGAATGATGGCCCCATGCCCCCGCCGCCATGCGGGCCATGGCAGCCGGCGCAGTTCATCCAAGCGTAGAGGCGCTGGCCTTCGCCGATATGAAAAGCGCTGGTCGAATAATCGCCCTGCTGCGGGGCACTGAGGATCGCGCCACCGGAGGATCCTTCGGCATGCGCGTCGGTAGTCTGCGAGCGGTCGCTCTGCCTGCAGGCGGCAAGGACAAGGAGCCCGGAAAGCAGGGCAAACCGCGCGTGCATCCTATCGCACCGCCTCGTCTAAGAATGATCGCTTCACGATATATAGGCTCACGTCAGCCCCTGATTAACCTATGATAATATCTTGGGAATACAGGCGAGCTTGCGCGCTTGCCCAACGAACCTTCCGTCTTCCTGCCCTCTTGATCGTCATCAAATATGATCTTGATCTTAGTCTCTCCGCAGGACTGTTACGCGCAAAGAAAGTTCCCTTGCGCCGATCGGCAAGCCGGATCGGCTGGCCGACGCGCGGCCGCCTTCCGCCACCCATGCCGCGGGTCCTCTGGGGCCGATAGGCACGCGGAAAAAAGCAGTGCTGCGGTTTACGCTCGCGTCAGTGTCCGGGTTCGCCCGGCTTCAGTTTCTGGTCGATGTCAGTCTGTCCGCCGTGCCCCAGGAAGCCGTCCTTCGGCTTCTGCCCGCGGTGCGGATTGGGATAGGAGCCTCCGCCGGACTCTCCACCATCCTTGCGGCCTGACGAAGGGCGTTGCCCCTTGTCGGGCATGCCCTTGCCATCAGCCTGTACGGGGATGGTTTCGCGCATCGCCCTCAGGCCCGTTGCGGCAGCGTCTTGCCGGTGGTGCGATCGAGGCCCAACGCCACCACCACATCGAGCGCGGTGGCGCCAATCACGAAGCCAATCGAGGCCCACACCGCCTTGTTCCGCGGTGAATTGCGCAATGCGGCGCCGAGCGTGGCCAAGTCCATTCCGTCACCCAGCACCCGATTCCACACCCTCGCGCCATGCGCCGGCGATTGCAGCAGCGCCACTCCCGCGGCGGCCTCGCGCGCGCCATAGGCCTTGATCAGCCCTTCATGCCCTTCGGCGTCGAGCGTCTTGGCAATCTTCCTGGCGCCGAACAGTTCGACCGCGGCCAAACCAAGTGAGAAGATGCCGAGGCCCAGCCCAAGCTTCTTATAGTCCATTGCACGCTCCTGGTTTCGGGGGTTGCTTTCGGGAGTTGCGCAAAAAACGCCGCAGGCCGCAGCGGCGTTCCTGACATATTCGGCAGAACGACGAACCGCTCGTGCTCGGCGGAACGCGCGGGCGGACCTGCCGCGCTCGTCCGGATTCAGGCAGTCCGGCTCGGACGGCGCTCGAGTGCATTGGCGGACAAAGCGCGCAGGCGTTCCTGAAACCCCCTCTTGTAGCGGCGGCTCAGACGCAGCCGCGCACCGCCGGCGAGCACGACCTCATAATCGCCTCCGCTCTGAAGCTCGAGGCCAATGACACGATCCAGATTGACGATCGTCGAGCGGTGGATGCGCGCGAATTGCTCATCACCAAGGTCACGCTCGAGTTCGGCGATCGTCCGCCGGATCATGTGCGTCACCTGGCCGACGTGCAGACAGGCATAATAGCTCGCCGCTTCGACCCAATCCACACTCCCATAATCCACGAACAGCAGCTGACCCCGCGACTTCACCGCAAAGCGCTGGATGGGTTGCGCGACTGGGGAACCGCGGGCGATGCTGCCCTTGCCGCGGTCCAGCGCACGCGCGAACCGGGCGTCGTCGAAGGGCTTCAACAGATAATCCAGCGCGCCCGCATCGAAGGCGCGCAACGCATAATCGTCATAAGCGGTCACGAAGATGACGGCGCTCCTGAAGTCCGCCCCGAGAATCTCGAGGATGTCGAAACCATCGCACTCGGGCATCTGGACATCGAGAAACACGAGGTCCGGCTTCCAGTCGCGGATCGTCGCGATCGCTTCAATTCCGGACCCGCATTCGACGATCGGCCCGATGTCCGGATCCCGTTCGAGCAGCACGGTGAGGTTGCGCCGGGCGAGAGGCTCGTCGTCGACCACCAGGGCGCGGATCGACGCAGGGGCAGGTTCGACGAGCATCGCTCAGGTCTCCACCAGGGGCAGGGTGACGATCACCTCCACCCCTTGCGAGCCCACCGGATCGAGCCGCAGATCCGCGTCGCCGCCGTGCAGGATGCCGAGGCGGGCGCGCAGATTGACGAGACCCACGCCCCCGCCATTCGCCTCCTCGTCGGCCTGCGCGATCCCGCCGTCATTATAAACGCTGAGACGGAGCCGCCCATCATGGCGGACTGCTCCGACGCGGATCGCGCCGCCCGCTATACGGTCGGCGAGGCCATGCTTGATCGCATTCTCGACAAGCGGCTGCAGCAGAAGCCCGGGGACCAGCGCATCCATAAGATCCGGCGGAATGTCGACGCTGACGCGCAGACGGTCTCCGAAGCGCACCTTCTGGATGTCGATGTAGCGCTGCAGATATTCGACCTCCTCCGCGAGCGGGACTTGCGGGCGGTGGGAATCCTCTGATGCGCGACGGAGAAATTCGCTTAGGCCCACGATCATGTTGACCGCCGCATCATTCCTTTGGTCGCGGACGAGCCCGGCAATCGAATTCAGCGCATTGAACATGAAGTGCGGCTCGATCTGACGACGGAGTGCTGCCAGCTGCGCTTTCGACAGCTCTTCGTTCAGCTGGGCGGCCTCCATTTCCTGGCGGGCTGATTGCTCCCGGGTTTCCACAAGATGGGTGAGCGTCAGGATCAGCGCATAAGCGGCGAGGCAGTTCATCGCCTGATAGATCAGGGTCGTGTTCCAGGTCGGCCAGAATAGCGGCGGCGCCCGATGGAGCCAGGGATTGAAGAGCACCTGAAGCGCGGCCGACCAGGCTTCCGCGGTCAGGCTGATTGCGCCCAGCGCAGCCAGGTGGATCCCGACGCCCCGCACGCCGGGAGCGCGGATGATCGGGAAACGGCGCGCGAGACCGATGACGATCGGGGTGGCGAGCGCCCACGGCAGCCAGGTTGCGAATTCGGTCAGGAAAAGCCGCAGCTCTCCGCCTTGCTTGCCTTCCTCGTGCAGCATGAAGATGGATTGGCTCGCCTCGAATGCGGCCGCCACGCACCACAAGGCGGCGATCCAGCGCCAGCGCGTCCCGCGCGTCGACATGGGTGCGACAATCATGTCGGAAGCCTAACCCATCGCGGCGATCCCGGTCCATCTTTGCAGCGGATCGCCGGATGCGTGCAACGAGCGGCGTCGCGACGGGTCGTTCGGCCGCTTAGCCTTCGCTCTTAACGTCGCCGGCCCTGCAGCTGCGAGGCCGGGGGGCGGACCATTATAGAGCGGCCCGGCAGAAACATATGCGACATATCACGGCGACCATTCTCGCTTTCTCCGCCGCTGCGCCGGCGGTTGCGCAGGACAATGCGGTCCGGTCTGCGGTCGACGCATTCGGCGAGCGCACAGGCATCGAACAGGTCGGACTTTACAGCGAAAGCCAGGTCCGCGGCTTCAGCCTGACGGACAGCGGCGCCTATCGTATCGAGGGGGCCTATTTCAGCCAGGCCGCGTCGCTCGACGACACGATCCTCTCGGGTGTCGGCGTTCGGGTCGGGGTCAACGCCACCCGCCTCGCTTATCCTTCTCCCTCCGGCGTGGTGAATTATCGCCTCAGGGAAGCAGCAGCCGCGGACGAGTTTCGCCTCGGCGCGGGTTTACGGGACTTCGGCACCCATTTTGTCTCGGGGGATGCCTCGCTTCATGCCGGCGGGCTCAGCTTCGCCGGCGGGTTTCTGTGGCGGCCGGTCAACCGCTACGCACAGGGATATCACGGCCGGGCGATCAATGCCGGGGGAGTCGTCGCCTGGGAGATAGCTCCCGGTCAGCGCCTGCGGGCCTTCGCCTCGCTTAACAGCCGCAGCTACGACGGCGATTATGACATCGCCCCGACAGAGGCGGCGGTTCCGCCCAACCCCAGGACGCTGCACCAATATTCGCCGCCCTGGGCACGGACAGCGGCGACGAGCCTGAATTTCGGTCTTCTCTACGACGGTCACATAAGCGGGTTCACGGTGGATCTGGCGGCCTTCCGATCGATCTGGGACATCAAACGATATGACTACACATTGCTGTTCACGGACCGCGAAGGGGATGCGACCGCAACCACCTACCGCGGTCCCCGCAACGTCAAGCGCGCGGATTCGGTCGAGGCGCGGATCGGGCGTCGGATCGAAACCGGCGCGTTCGCCCATTCTCTGAGCCTGTCCGCGCGTGCCCGCCGGACCAACACCGATCTAGTGTCGGACCTCCTCATCCCTCTGGGCGAATTCAACCTCAAGACGGGCGATCCTCCGGCACCGCCCGCGCCGAGCTGGACCGGAACCCGCGGTCACGACGAGGTCGAGCAGGTCACCGGATCGGCTGGCTACGGCCTTGCCTGGCGCGATAGCGTTCAGCTGAACTTCGGCATCCATCGCACGCGCTACGACAAGAAGGTTCTTTCCGTCACTGGCGTGAGCACCGGGCGGATTCTCGAGAAGAGCTTCTACAATGCCTCGGCCGTGATCAGCCTCACCAGGCGCGCAGCGATTTTCGGGAGCTGGGTGACCGGGCTCGAGGAGACCGGCACCGCCCCCGGCAATGCGGCCAATCGCAACGAGGTGCTGCCCCCTGCAAATGCCCGCGAACTGGAATTCGGCATACGTTACTCCCTCACGCCACGGCTGACGCTCATCGGCGTGCTGTTCGACGTGTCGAAGCCCACCCAGGGTTTTCGCGCTGACGGCTCGTTCGGCGAAGTCGGTCAGGTGCGCCATCGCGGGATCGAGGGGTCGGTCGCCGGCCAGCTGGATTCTCGAACCAATGTCGTCATCGGCCTGGTCGCTTTCCGCCCCCGCGTGACCGGTCCGCTCGTCGCGGCCGGACTGGTCGGTTCACGCGACGCGGGTGTTTCCCACCTCGTCGCCAACGCCAATATCGAACGGCAACTTGGCAATGGCCTGTCGGTCGATGCGAGCCTCAACTACCAGGGCGAACGCTGGGTCGATACGGCGAACAGCTTCAAGGCTCCCGCGTTCACGACACTCAATCTCGGCACGCGCCGGCACCTCGCGATCGCCGGTCGCGCGGCCGAACTGCTGGTGCTGGCCTCGAACATCACTGGCACCGGGGGCTATCTGGCGGCGCCCTCCGGGCTGCTCACGCCGATCGCGCCCCGGACGCTAAGGGCAATTTTCTCGCTCACCTTCAAATAACCTGGGCGCAATCTTCCAACGGATGAGCAGATTGCGGTTCACATTCGGACCGGCGCGGCGTTATCCGTCCGGCGATGTGAGCAAGGAAAACAGTGTGAAGACTCCAGCTGCTGCAGCTTCGACCATCTTCGCCTTGGTGTGCGCAGCTGGGGTTAGCACAACCGGCGTCGCGGCGCGTGATCAGCCTTCGTCCCGCAGCTATGTGCCGCACACCGTCGAGGGTTGGATGGTGGCGGCGAGCAAGGACGGAAAAGGCTGTTTCATGAGCCGGGACTATGAGCGAGAAGGGGGAACGACTTTGCTCCTCGGTCTCGATACCGACGGCACGAACCGTCTCGTGCTTCTGAACGCGAACTGGTCGATCAAACCCGGGGATAAGCTCAAGCTGGATTTCCGCCTCTCCGGAAGCAGCTATCCCGCACATCTTGCCGTCGGAATATCGTCTGACGGAAAACAGGGGTTCGTGACCAGCTTCGGGGCGAAATTCCCATCCTACTTCGCGGCATCCAGGATTCTTCAGGTCTCGCGCGGCGATGTGCCGGTCGAACGGCTGGACCTGGATGGAGCGGACGCCGCTGTCGCCGAACTGACAAGCTGCGTGGCCGATAAGCGGGGAAAGCCCGCGGCCGCAACAAGCGGGAAGCCGCGTTCCGAGGATATTCCAAGGGATCCGTTCGCATCGCCGCCGGATGACAAGGATTCAAAGGGCGAGCGAACGCGAATCCGCGGCGGCCGATAACCTTCCCGCCTCCCTCTTTGATCAGATCTCCGGTCGCTCTGTTGGGCGGCGCAATTCCGCGTAACTGAGCTGCGCTCCTGGTGACCCCTACGGGACTCGAACCCGTGTTTTCGCCGTGAGAGGGCGACGTCCTAGACCGCTAGACGAAGGGGCCGGTCGACCAGGAAGGCGCGCACATATGGGGGTGCCCCCGGCCCGTCAAGCCGAGTCTCAGGCGGCCTCGGACTCGGCCGCTTCCTCCGCTTCGCGCTGTTCGGCCTGCTGGCGCGCCCACATTTCGGCATAAAGGCCGCCGCGCGCCACCAGCCCGGCATGCGTGCCGCGTTCGACCACGCGGCCCTTGTCGAGCACGACGATCTCGTCGGCGTGGACGATCGTCGACAGGCGGTGCGCGACGATGATCGTCGTGCGGCGCTGGGCGAGGAGGTTGAGCGTGTCCTGGATCGCCGCCTCTGTGCGGCTGTCGAGCGCGCTGGTGGCCTCGTCGAGGATCAGCAATTGCGGATCCTTGAGCAGGGTGCGGGCGATCGCGACGCGCTGCTTCTCGCCGCCCGAAAGCTTGAGCCCGCGCTCGCCGACCTTGGTGTCATAGCCGTGCGGCAGCGACTGAATGAAATCGTGGATCGACGCGCCGCGCGCGGCAGCGATGACCTCGTCGTGCGTCGCCCCCTCGCGGCCATAAGCGATATTGTAGCCGATCGTATCGTTGAACAGCACCGTATCCTGCGGGACGATGCCGATCGCGCGGCGGAGCGACGCCTGGTTGACCTTGGTGATCTCCTGCCCGTCGATCAGGATCCGTCCCGCGGTCGCATCGTAGAAACGGAACAGCAGCCGCGCGAGCGTCGACTTGCCCGCGCCCGACGGCCCGACCACCGCGAGCGTGCCGCCGGCCGGAACCGCGAAATCGACGTCGTGCAAAATCTGCCGGTCGGGATCGTAGGCGAAATCGACATGGTCGAACCGCACCGCACCGCCCTGCGGCACCAGAAGCGGGGCGCCGGGCTGATCGACAACCTCTTCCGGCGTGTCGACCAGGTTGAACATCGCTTCCATGTCGATCAGCCCCTGGCGGATCTCGCGATAGACCATGCCGAGGAAATCCAATGGGCGGAAAAGCTGCGACAGCATCGTGTTGATGAACACCACGTCGCCGGTGGTGAACTGCCCCTTGCTCCAGCCCCACACGCTGTAAGCCATCGCGCCCGCCATCATCGCGTTGGTGATGAAGCCCTGCCCGATATTGAGCCAGGCGAGGCTGACCTCGAGCCTGGTGGTGGTGTCGATCAGATGGCGGACGCTCTCGCCATAGCGGCGCTGCTCGACGCCCTCGGCGTTGAAATATTTGACCGTCTCGTAATTGAGCAGCGAATCTACCGCCTTCTGCGCGGCCTCGCCATCCGAGGCGGCCCATTCGCGGCGCAGCCCGATCCGCCATTCGGTCATGGTGCGCGTGAACCAGATATAGATCACCACCATCCCCGCGGTGGCGGCAACCAGGTTGGGGCCGAACTTTGCGAAGAAGATGATGCACACCGCCGACAGCTCGAAGATCGTCGGCGCGATGTTGAACAGCAGGAAATAGAGCATCGTGTCGATGCTCTTGGTGCCGCGCTCGACCACCTTGGAGAGCGATCCGGTGCGCCGCTCGAGATGGAAGCGCAGCGACAGGCGGTGCAGATGCGCGAACACCTCCATCGCCAGCCGGCGAGCGGCCTCCTGGCCGACGCGCTCGAAGATCGCGTTGCGCAGATTGTCGAACAGCAAGCCGCCGAAGCGCGCACCGGCATAGCCCACCACCAGCGCCATCGCGAGGCCGACCGCCTCGTGGCCCTTGCTCATATGGTCGATCGCGCCCTTGTAGGCGAAGGGCATGAGCAAGGTGATGCACTTGGCGCCGACCACCAGCGCCATCGCGATCACCACGCGCAGGCGCAGCGCCGGCCGGTCCTTCGGCCAGAGATAGGGCAGGAAGCGCCGGAGCGCCGCAAAGCCGTTTTCGGGATTGGGTGTGGTTTCGGCGGTGGGCGGCATCCACAACAAGATAGGGGCGGTTGCGCCATTCGCAAATTCCGGCGCGCTGGTCGCCCGCGATACCCGCTTCGTCGGCATGGCGGAGCCTCGCCAAATCCCGATCGTTTTGGGTTCCAAACTCAGGAGGTAACCCATGGATTCGCACGTCAAAGAGCCGATGATCCACGAGGACGATCTGCCCGGCAGCGAAGCGGCGCTCGATCCCAAGCCGCAATATGAGCCGCGCTATCCCGGATCAGGCCGGCTCAGGGACAAGGTCGCGATCGTCACCGGCGGCGACAGCGGCATCGGCCGCGCGGTCGCGGCGCTTTATGCGCGCGAGGGCGCCGACGTCGCGATCTTCTATCTGTGTGAACATGAGGATGCGGAAGAGACCAAACGCATCGTCGAGCGCGAGGGTCGCAAATGCCTCCTCATCGCGGGCGACATCGGCGATCGCGGTTTTTGCTTCCAGGCGGTCGATCGGGTCGTCGCCGAATTCGGAAAGCTGGATATCCTCGTCAACAATGCCGGGGAGCAGCATGCCGACAAGGATATTCGCGACATTAGCGAAGAGCAGCTCAGGCGTACCTTCCAGACCAACATCTTCGGCATGTTCTTCCTGGTCCAGGCGGCGCGCGATCACCTCAAGAAAGGCGCCGCGATCGTCAATTGCACCAGCATCACCTCCTATCAGGGCGAGGCGGAGATCGTCGATTACAGCGCCACCAAGGGCGCGATCACGGCGTTCACCCGCGCTTTGTCCGAACAGCTGGTGAGCGAGGGGATAAGGGTGAATGGCGTGGCACCCGGGCCGATCTGGACGCCGCTCAATCCCTCGGGCGGATCGAGTAAGGACAAGCTCGCCAATTTCGGCAAGGATACGCCCATGGGCCGCCCCGGCCAGCCGAACGAGGTCGCGCCCGCCTTCCTGTTCCTCGCCTGCGCGGATTCGAGTTACATGTCGGGCCAGGTGCTGCACCCCAATGGTGGGACGGTGGTGAACGGCTGACTGGTGGCCGCTCCGCTTGCCGTGGGCGACCCCGAGCTGCTGGAGTTGCTCCGGCTGCTAAAGCGCGCTGGCTATCATTTCATCACGCCGACACCGGCCACGCATGCGCGCGTGCTGGCGCGGCCGGACAGGAAGCAGGCGCGCGATCTGCGCGACATATTCGGCTGGAGCCTTCCATTCGAACCCGCGCTGCTGCCCCCCGCAATGCGGGATTGTCTTCGCGCGAGCGGGATGCTGGTGGAGGATGAGGCGCTGTGGCGAAGCAGGATCCGCGTCTCGACCCTGCAGGACGATCTCTATCTCCATTCCGCCTACCCGACGGACGCCGAGGATGCCGTTTTCTTCGGGCCCGACAGCTATCGTTTCGCCGGCCTCGTCCGTTATGAGCTGGGCGCCGGCACGCGTGGAAAGCTGCTGCGGATCGCGGACATTGGAGGGGGTGCGGGCGTCGGGGCGATCGTCGCCGCGAAACTGCGCCCCGGCGCGACCGTGCTCGCGACCGACGTAAATCCGAAGGCGCTCCGCCTCGCCCGGATCAACGCCGCCGCGGCCAGCGTAGCGATCGACACGATCGAAGGCTCGGGGCTCGCCCCGATCGAGGGCGGGCTCGACATTGCGATGCTCAATCCACCCTACATCATCGACGAATCCGGCCGCACCTACCGCGATGGCGGGGGCATGCATGGCGGCGAATTGTCGCTCGATCTGACGGTCGAGGCGATGGACCGGCTGCATCCCGGTGGCCGCATCATCCTCTATACCGGCAGCGCGATCCTGAACGGGGAGGACCCGCTCGCTACCGCTTTACGGCACGAGTGCGACAAGCGCGGATACGCGCTCGATTATCGCGAGATCGACCCGGATGTGTTCGGCGAGGAGCTTACCAAACCGCAATATAAGGACGTCGAACGCATCGCTCTGATCGGTGCGATCCTGCGTAAGCCCTAACCGTGCGGGCGAAGCGCCATTAGCCGCGCCAGCGTCGCCTTGAACCGGCCGAGCTCCGCGCCCGCCAGCTGTGCTGCCTGCAGGAACTTCACGCTCGCCGGATTAACCGCGACATTGTTGACGAACACCTCGAAATGGAGGTGCGGGCCGGTCGAAAGCCCGGTCGAGCCGACATATCCGATCAGCTGGCCGGCATGCACATGCTGCCCCGCTTTGGCGATGATCCGGCTCATATGCGCATAGCCCGTGCCCAGATTGGCCGACTGCTTGATCTGGACATAATTGCCATGCCCGCCATGCCAGCCCGCGAAATTGACCACGCCATCGGTCGCCGCGACGATCGGCGACCCCATCGGCGCGCCATAATCGATGCCCTTATGCATGCGGCTATAGCCGAGCACCGGGTGGAAGCGCATGCCGAAGCTGGATGTCAGGTGCCCCTGCACCGGCGCGTGCATGCTGCCGCGCGTCTCGCCGACGCCTGCCGCGTCGAAGAACTGCTCCTTGCCGGCGAGCGTCCATTTCAGCAGCCGCAATTCCTTGCGGCCCTGCTCCAGGCCCGCGAACAGCAATCCGCCGGTTTCGCTCATGCCGTCGGCGGCGCGGTGATGTTCGAGCACGATGTCGAATGTGTCGTTCGAATGGATGCCCTGGATCGAGACATGCTGCCCCATCGCGCGCAGCCAGGCCTGGACCGCGCTGGACGGCGCGCCCGCGGCGCGGGCCGACGACAACATGCTCGATCCGACATGCCCCTCGATCCGGAGCGGCGTGTCGTCGACCGCGATCGGCCGCGGCTTGAGGCGGAGCGTGTCGCCCTCGCGATCCATCTCGATCGCCAGATCGAGCCGTGCGCGGAAGCCGAGATGGTCGAGCGGACGCGGAACCGATTTGTTGGGCCGCCGGCCGAGCGTGAGGTCGAGCCTGGTGCCCGGCTTGATCGTGCCGAGATCGGTTGTGCTGGCGATCGTCGCGGCGATCGACTTGGCCTGGTCCTCGCCGACGCCTGCGCGCTGGAGCACGCGCGCGAAGCCGTCGCCGGCTCCCAGCGTCGCGCTGACCTGGATTTGCGGGCGTTCGGGCGTGTCCGCGAGCCGTTCGACCAAATTGGTCGCGGCGACCTGGCGGCCCGTATCGGCGCCGAACGCCGCGGGCGCGATCGCCTGGATCCGCATTTCCTGCTGCTGGCGTTCGCCGAGCGGAGGCGCGACCGGCGCCTCGAGCGGTTTGATGCCCGGTACAAAGGTCAGCGCCGCGCCGCACAGAGCGGTGCAGGTGGCAAGCCCGCGCCACCATTCGCGGCTGCCGATGCGTGAGCCGAGATCGACCACCAGATCGAGTTCGGCGGCGCGATCCAGTCCGCGGCGGAGCGCGTTGCGATCGAACAGGCGCGGAGCCCGTCCGGGCGCCAGCGCCACCGCGCCGCCACCATATCCATCGCTCTCAGGCAGATATTTCAAAACGCCCCGTTCCCGCCCTGAAAAGCCGGTCTTCGGGCCGGCAGGGCGTCAGGACTGTGGACAAGATTGGTTAAAGTCAAACTAATCCATTGGATTCAAGGGCAAAGGCGCGGCGAACCGACTCGTTTTCCGGGCGAATCGAGTCAGGATGGGGAACGAAGTTGTGATCGTGGAGGGGCTGGCAAGGGGTGTCAGCGGAACGGCGGCTTCTCCTTGCAGCCCGCCAAACAGAACGTCAGGCGGTCTGCAGCGCGCTGTTCGTCCCGGCTGAAAAGCTCCATGGGTAATTGGACCTTGCCGGTTGAAGTGCCGTCGAAGGGGAATCCAAACCGCCAGGTAGTATCAGTTACGTACTACTACCTAGTGTAGCCCGCCCCGGCGGAGCCTAGCCTTCCCACAAGAACATTTCCCGTTCGATTCAGCCGAGCTGTCTATTGTCGGCAAGGGCGGGCGAAAATGTCTTTTGTACGGGCCAAGCTGTCACGAATGGCCTGTCCAAATCCCGCGGTTTGGGGGCTCTATTATGTCCGACTACACGTCCCAGTTTTCGATAAAACGACTTTGGGTCCTCCTAGCGGTCTGCATGGCGATCATGTTCGGCGCGCTGCTTTATTTCGGGGCTCAGATTTATCATTCGAAGCCACCGATGCCCGGCGTGGTCCGCTCGGCTTCCGGGGAAGTCCTCTACACCGGCGAGGAAGTCCAGCGCGGGCAGAGCGTATGGCAATCGACCGGGGGGATGGAGCAGGGCTCGATCTGGGGACATGGCAGCTATGTCGCGCCCGACTGGAGCGCCGACTGGCTGCACCGCGAGGCTGTAGCATTGCGTGAGCGGATCGCAGGCACCGACTTTGCCGCGCTGCCCGAGCCCGAGCAGGCGCGCGTCGGCGCGATCCTCAAGCGCGAAATGCGCACCAATGGCTATGATCAGCAGACCACCGCCATCACGGTCAGCGATCAGCGGGCGGCAGCGATTAAGTCAACCGCCGCCCATTATGAGGACTTGTTCACCAACCGTACGCCTGCCGACCAGCATCTGCGTGAGCTCTATGCCATGCCGAAGCGCGCGGTTCTCACCAGGGACGAAGCGCACGCGCTGAGCGGGTTCATCTTCTGGACGGCATGGGCGACAGCCGCCGAACGGCCAGGCGACACGATCAGCTACACCAGCAACTGGCCGCACGAGCCGCTCGTCGGCAACACGCCGACCGGGGCGATATTCCTGTGGAGCTTCCTCTCGATCTTCCTGCTGCTCGGCGCGATCGGGGCATTGGTCTGGTATTATGCCCGCGAGTTCGATGTCTGGCGCCGTGACATCGAACCGCTCGAGGGCTTCGCTCCAACCGACGTGCTGGCGGCGGTCACTCTCACCCCGTCGATGCGCGCGACCGCGAAATACTTCTTCGTGGTCACCGCACTGCTGTTGACCCAGGTGCTGCTCGGTATCGTCACCGCGCACTACGCGGTCGAGGGTCAGGGCCTCTACGGCCTGCCGATGGCCGAATATTTCCCTTATGCGCTGACCCGTACCTGGCACACCCAGTTGGCGGTGCTTTGGATCGCGACGGCATGGCTCGCCACGGGCCTGTATGTCGCGCCTTTGCTCGGCGGGCGCGAGCCAAAATTCCAGCGGTTCGGGGTCAACTTCCTGTTCGTCAGCCTGCTCGCGATCGTGATCGGATCGTTCGCGGGCGAATGGGCCGCGATCAATCGCCAGATGGGCACGGGTGCTGCCAATTTCTGGTTCGGCCACCAGGGCTATGAATATCTCGACCTCGGCCGCTTCTGGCAAATTTATCTGTTCGTGGGGTTGCTGCTTTGGACCGTGCTGGTGCTGCGCGGCGTCTGGCCTGCGCTCAAGGCGAAGGGCGGCACCTCGCTCGCATTCCTCGTCATGATCTCCACGGTTTCGATCGGGCTGCTATTCGGTGCGGGGCTGCTCTACGGTGAGCACACGCATATTTCGATCATGGAATATTGGCGCTGGTGGGTCGTCCATCTCTGGGTCGAGGGCATCTTCGAAGTCTTCGCGACCGCGATCGTTTCGGCTCTGTTCGTCAAGATGGGGCTGGTCCGAATGTCGGTCGCGGCGACGTCCGTGCTGTTCGCGACCGTCATCTTCCTCGGCGGCGGTGTGCTCGGCACCTTCCACCACCTCTATTTCAGCGGGACGCCGACCGCGGTGATCGCACTCGGCGCGGTATTCTCCGCGCTCGAGGTGGTGCCCCTCGTGGTCGTTGGGTTCGAGGCGTATAACCGCGCCAAGGTCGAGCATCAGCAGGAATGGCAGACAGTCTATCACTGGCCGTTCGCTTTCTTCGCGAGCGTGCTGGTGTGGAATATGATCGGCGCCGGCATGTTCGGCTTCTTCATCAATCCGCCGATCGCGCTCTATTACATGCAGGGGCTCAACACGACGGCGACGCACGCCCATGCCGCGCTGTTCGGGGTCTACGGCATGCTCGGAATCGGCCTCATGCTGTTCTGCATGCGCGGGCTCTCCGATCCGTCCCGCTGGAGCAATGGCCTGCTCAAGACGTCATTCTGGTGCCTCAACATCGGCCTTGCGATGATGGTGTTCCTGTCGCTGTTCCCGCAGGGCCTGTATCAGACCTATCTCAGCTATACGGAATATTACGCCTTCGCCCGCAGCGCCGAGGTGATCCACAGCCCGCTCATGCAGGCCCTGGTCTGGGCCCGGGTGCCTGGCGACGTCGTCTTCACGGTCGGGGTCGTCGCCTTCGCGATCTTCATGGTGAAGGCCCTGTTCTTTCGCGGCGGCGGCGAGGCCACCGTTGTCCCGGAATAAGCGGTGACGACAACGCGGGGAGAGCGGATGCTCGCGCTCCGGCGCGCGCGGATGGCGGCATCGCCGCCATTCCTGCGCGGCGGCTTCCGGCCGTTCTTCTTCCTCGGCGCGCTTTGGGCGATCGTGGCACTGGTGCTCTGGATCCTCGTGCTATGGGGAGCATTGACGCTTCCCTCTATATTCGACCCCCTCGCCTGGCACCGGCACGAGATGCTGTTCGGTTTCGTGGGTGCAATCGTCGCGGGCTTCCTCCTGACTGCAATTCCGAACTGGACCGGCCGCCTGCCGATCGCGGGGCTGCCGCTAGCCACGCTCGCCGGGCTATGGGCAGCGGCACGGCTCGCGATGCTGTTTTCGGCCGTAACCGGCCAAATGGTCGCGGCGCTGCTCGATGTCGGTTTCTATCTTGTGCTCGCGGGGTTCGCCGCACGGGAGGTCCTCGCGGCGAAAAACCGCAATCTCCCTCTCGTCGGCATGGTCCTCCTGCTCGGCGCCGCCGACGCGACCGATCATGCAGGCGCGCTTGGGCTCCTGTCCGACCCGGATATCGGGGTCCACGCCGCGATCGCCCTGATCGTCATAATGATCTCGCTGGTTGGCGGACGAATCATCCCGTCCTTCACGCGCAACTGGATGACCAAACAGGGAATAGTGGAGCGGCTGCCCTCCCAACCCACCCGCCTCGACATCCTCGTTCTTGGGCTGAGCGGCGCCGCGCTGCTCGCATGGGTCGCGCTTCCGGACTCGCGGGCTGGCGGATGGCTACTGGTCAGCGCAGGCCTGTCCCAGGCCCTCAGACTCTCGCGATGGGGCGGGTTCAGGTCCGCGCGCGATCCGCTCGTCTTCATCCTTCATGTCGGATATCTTTGGGTGCCGATCGGCCTGCTGCTGCTCGGCGTCAGCATAATGGACGCCGCGATTCCGCGATCGGCGGCGATCCATGCCCTCACGGCTGGCGCGATGTCGACAATGATCCTGGCCGTTATGACCAGGGCGACTTTGGGCCACACCGGCCGCGCGCTCGTCGCTACCTCTCGAACAACCATTCTCTACTGCCTGGTGACGCTTGGCGCTCTTCTTCGCGTTGCCGCCGGGCTTGGCCTGATCGACTATGCAATCGGCAGAGATGCCGCGGCTGCTGCCTGGGTGAGCGCGTTCATCCTGTTCCTGGCGATATATGGCCCAATGCTGTTCGGGGCGCGACTGGGCGACGAAAACAGCTGACACGGGCGCAGGTGCGGCCATTCGTCGGGCTCGATCTGCTTCCCGCTGGGATTGCCGGCGTGTAGTGCCAGCCCGCCGCCATCACATCTGCGGCCACAGTTTGGGATTCAGATCGACGCATGGCCCGCAAACATTCGAAACATGGCCCCTATGAAGACCTCCATCGCGAGGAGGAGGCTCCAGCGGCGGTGGTGCCGTGCTGGTTGTGTGGCCGGCCGACCGGCAAGACCATCGTCTGGCACCATCCCGTGCCCAAGAGCCGGGGCGGGCGGGACGTCGTGCCCATGCACCCGATTTGCCAGCAGACGCTGATCGCCAATTTCACCAATTCCGAGCTGCAGCGGCACGGGATGGATGTGGAGATGCTGCTGGCGCACCCCAATGTGCGGAAATTCGTCGATTGGGTCGCGAATAAGGACCCTGATTTCACCGCCACCACGGCCAAGAAGCAACGCTGATCGCCCCCGAACCGCGCGCCACTTCGACCGATAAGATATCCACCGCTAGTCGCTTGCTTTTGCCGGGGCTTGCGCCATCTTGAGGTGGTAATGACGCGTTTCGCCGCCCAGCCGCTGGTCGCGGTGCTCGGCCCGACCAACACCGGCAAGACCCATCTGGCGGTCGAGCGCATGTGCGGCCACTCGTCCGGGTTGATCGGCTTCCCGCTGCGTTTGCTGGCGCGCGAAGTCTATGACCGCGTCGTCGCGATCAAGGGCAAGGAATCGGTCGCGCTCGTCACCGGCGAGGAAAAGATCGTCCCCGAAAAGGCGCGCTGGTTCCTGACCACTGCGGAGAGCATGCCGCTGGACGATGGCCGGCAGGCGAATAGTCCCAACCAGATGCGCCGGGAATTCTCCTTCGTTGCGCTCGACGAAGCGCAATTGAGCGCGGACCCCGAACGCGGCCATGTCTTCACCGATCGGCTGCTCCGCGCGCGCGGCCGCGACGAGACGATGATCCTCGGCTCCGAAGCGCTCCGCCCGATGCTTCGCGCGCTCACACCCGACGCCGAGATCATCACCCGCCCGCGCTTCTCGACGCTTACCTACGCCGGCCCGGCCAAGCTCTCGCGCCTGCCCAAACGTTCGGTCGTCGTCGCCTTCTCGGCCGAGGAGGTTTACGCGGTCGCCGAGATGCTGCGGCGCCTGCGCGGCGGTGCGGCGGTGGTGATGGGCGCATTGAGCCCCCGCACGCGCAACGCCCAGGTGGCGATGTTCCAGGCGGGCGAGGTCGATTATCTCGTCGCGACCGACGCGATCGGCATGGGCCTCAACATGGACGTCGCGCACGTCGCCTTCGCCTCCTTGCGCAAGTTCGACGGACGCAAGACGCGCCGGCTTACCGTTTCCGAAATGGCGCAGATTGCCGGCCGGGCAGGGCGCCACCAGCGCGACGGGACGTTCGGCACGCTCAGCCTCGAAGGCGCGCAGACCGCGCAGTTCGAGGATGAGGAGGTGCTCGCGATCGAGGAGCATCATTTCCCGCCGCTCGATCATCTCTACTGGCGCGAGGGCCGGCCGAGCCTCGCCTCGCTCGATGCCTTGATTGCCGATCTCGAACGCCGCCCCACATCGCAGGTGCTGCGCGCCGCGCCCCAGGCAATCGACCTCGCCGTTCTCAAGCGCCTCGCCGACGAACCGTGGGTGCGCGAGCGCGCCTCCGACGGGGCGATCGTCGGGCGGCTGTGGGATACTTGCGGCCTGCCCGACTTCCGCAAGACCGGGCCGGAACCGCACAGCCGGCTGGTCGGGCGCGTGTTCAGGCATCTGAGCGAGGAGGATCGCCGGCTGCCCGTCCCGTGGTTCGCCGACGAGCTGGCCCGGCTCGATACGATCCAGGGCGACGTCGAGACGCTTGCCGATCGGCTCGCCGCCGTCCGCACCTGGGCCTATATCGCGCACCGGCCCGATTGGCTGGCCGAGCCGGGCCTCTGGGCGGAGCGCACGCGCGCGCTCGAGGAAAAGCTGTCCGACGCGCTCCACCAGCGGCTGACCCAGCGCTTCGTCGATCGTCGCACCTCGGTGCTGATGCGCGATCTCGGCGCCAGGGGCGCGGATCTGCTGCCGATGAAAGTGGATGAGGACGGCGCCGTCACCGTCGATGGCGAGGCGATCGGCATCCTCATCGGCTTCCGTTTCAAGGCCGATCCGCTCGCGCGCCATGGCGACATGAAAAGGCTGATGGCGGCGGCCGAGCGCCGGCTCGGTGCCGAACTCAGCCGCCGCGCGCGGGCGCTCGCCGTCGATGAGGATTCGGGCTTCAGCCTCGCCACCGATCCAGGCCGTCCGGTCGCGCTCTTCTGGCAGGGCGACGTCGTCGCGCGGCTGACCCGGGGCAAGTCGCTGCTCAGCCCGCGGATCGAGCTGCACCGCGCATTGGATGCGCTGGCGCCCGCCGACCGCCAGGCCGTGGCGCGCCGCCTGCAGGTCTGGCTCGACGATCAGATCGCGCGCCACCTCGCGCCGCTTGCCGAAATCGGCGCGGGCGCCCGCGATCCGGCCCAGTCGGCCGCCGCCCGCGCCTTGCTCGCGCCGCTCGCCGACGCGGGCGGCGTGATCGATCGCGCGGGACTGGAAGATGTGTTGCGCACGCTCGATCGCGAGCAGCGCGGCCCGCTCAACAAGATGGGTATAAGGATCGGCACGCTCGACATTTTCGTGCCCGCTTTGCTCAAGCCGGAGCCCGCGCGCTGGCGCGTCGCGCTCGCCGCTGCGCAGGATAATATCGTGATGCCGGCTTTGCCCGCGATCGGCGCGGTTTCAGTTCCGGCGCCGGCCGACGCGGCCACCGCGCACGCTTTCGCGCTCGCCGGCTTCCGGCCGCTTGGCGCGCAGATGCTGCGCGTCGATCAGGTGGAGCGGCTCGCGCGCAACGCGCACGATACGCGCTCCGGCCGCGCCGCCTTCGCGCCCGACGCCGCGCTCGCCACCTCGCTCGGATTGATGCCCGCCAGCTTCGCCCAGCTGATGCTCGCGCTCGGCTTTCGGATCGCGGAGGAAGGCTGGGTGTGGAAGGGCAAGCGCCCCGGCGCCCGCCCCGAACCGAGGGCAAAGAAGAAAGCGGACAAGCCGCGCCCCGGCAACGCCTTCGGCGCGCTCGCCGCCTTGCGCGGTTAGCGGTCGATGCGGATCGACAAATTCCTGTTCTTCGTGCGCCTGATGAAGACGCGCAGCCTTGCTCAGAAATTGGTCGAGGACCGCCATTTCCGGATCGATGGACGCGTCGTCGAACGCGCCCATGCCGAGGTGAAGATCGGCAACGTCCTCACATTCCCGCTCAACGATCGGGTCCGTGTGATCCGGGTCGAGGCGATGCCCACCCGCCGCGGCCCCGCCGCCGAGGCGCAGGCCTGCTATACCGATCTGGCCCCGCCGGCCGCGTAAGCGTGGTTGGAGGGGCGGCTATGGGGTCAGCACCAGACAGTCTGCTTTCGGGGAGTCGGTGGCAATAGCGGAGGTCGGTTCGCTCGCACCTCTAACCACCCGGACGCCTCAAGCGCGACACTGCCCCGTCACTGTGGTGCAGCCACTATCCCGTCATTCACCGCCACGGCGATAGGTCGGCGGGACGCCCAGATGTTCACGCAAAGCCCAGCCAGAACCAGGGCTGCGGCGGCGAGCTTCCATGGCGGCATGGCTTCGCCGAGCAGCAAGGCTGTCGCGGACATGCCGAATATGGGGACAAGCAACCCGATCGGAGCGACGTCGGCGGCCCGATGACGCGCCAAGAGCCAGTTCCACGCCGCATAGCCGAAAATCGAATTCCCGAACGACTGCCAAGGCAAAGTGGCCCAAGCATAGACGTCGGCGTCCGTAAGGCTCTGCCAAATCATCGTGGGCCCCTCGAACGCCAGCGCTGCTCCCAGCAGAAGCGGTAACGCCGCGAGGCTGCTCCATACCACCAACCCGACCATGTCGACGCTGCCGGCCTGCTTGGCCACGAGGTTGCCTCCCGCCCAGCTCAGCGCTGCGGTGAGCATAAGGGACAGGCCCAGGACATCCGCGTCGCCTCCGACGTGGCCTCCGATCAACCCTATGCCGACAATGCAAAGTCCCAATGCGACGAAATTTCCCACGCGCGGTCGCTCGCCGCTGATCAGCAGCGCAAGCAATATGGTGAAAACCGCCTGACCCTGGATTAGCAGCGAGGCCAGCCCAGCGCTGATGTGCCCGTGCATGGCATACAATGTCAGCCCGTGCTGGCCGACGCCGATGAGCAGCCCATACGCGGCTATCATACGGATCGGCGTCCGGGGCCGCGGGACGAACGCCAGCAATGGAAGCGAGGCGAGCGCAAATCGGAGAGTGGCGAAGGTGAAGGGAGGAAAATGTGCCAACCCGACGTGGATCACCACGAAGTTGGTACCCCAGATCGCCACCACGAATATCGCCAGGGCCGTATGAGACAGTGGCATAGCCGCCCCTTGCGACCGGCTGCGCATCGGCCTGTGTGGAGTGCCTTGGATCACGGCCTTCGATCCCTGAACACGGGCCGGATGAATATCTGAACTACCTTCAAGTCCGATTCCCCTTCAAGGCTTTGCTCATGCCGTAACGGGAAGACAAACGGGCGTGGCGAACCAGCCAATTTTGGCGGAAATCTCGCCAAGCCTATTCTCCATCTGCAAGCGTCGGCGGGTCGGCAATATGGCGAAATATCCTCATTAGGTGGCTAATTCGCCACTGGCGCAACGGGTGCGAGCCAGTAACCTGACGGCATGAGTGTGGGGTTCGCCGGGCTTGGCTTGATGGGGCGGCCAATGGCCGAGACTCTCTGCCGCTCGGGTTTCGACGTGATGGTTTACAACCGGTCGCCGGTCGCCTGCGATCCGCTAAGGGAAGTCGGAGCAAAGGTCGCCGCATCGGCGGATGATTTGTTCAGCCAGTGCCAGACCGTCATCCTCATGCTCGCGGACGACCGCGCCGCGGACGCTGTGCTGGGGCGCAACATGGCGTCCTTTCTGTTGCGGGCGCGCGGTCGTCTGATCATCAATATGGGCACGCATTCGCCTGCTTTTTCTCATGCGCTCGAAGATGACATCATCAAGGCTGATGGCCAGTTCGTCGAAGCGCCCGTCTCGGGCTCGTCCGACGTGGCGCGCGAGGGGCGACTGGTGGCCATGCTAGCCGGGCGGCCAGCTTCGGTAGCCTTGGCGAGGCGCATCATCGAGCCAATGTGCGGCGAATTGATCGAGATCGGGCCAGTGCCATCGGCGACGCGAATGAAGCTCGCCGTAAATCTATATCTGATCGCCTCCGTCACAGCGCTCGCCGAAGCGGCCCATTTTGCCAATGCGTCAGGTCTCGATCTGCGGCAATTCGGACGGATCATTGCCGAAGGGCCGCTCGGAAGCCCCGTCATCTCCGCAAAGTTGGAGAAGATGATCGGGCGTGAATTCTCAGCCCAGGCGGCGGTGCGGGATGTGGTCAAGAACGCACAACTGATAGCGGCTGCTGTGGACTGCCTCACCGTCCGGGCTCCGCTTCTTCATGAGAGCCTCGCGCGATTCATGGATGTGCGCGACGGCGGCGGCGCTGCGCAAGACATGGCCGCGGTGCTCAAGTCCTACGAACCGTCGCCTGGGAAAAAGGTCATGAAAATGCGCTTGCCACCTATGCAAAGCCGCCAAAGGTGATGCTGCCGGTAACGATTGTCGCGCTTGAGACAGCGCTCGCATCGAGTGTCACGGTCACGATCGACGTTCTGGCGATGGCAAACCAGATCTGCGCCGGAAGCGGCCGGCCGCTGGCGTTCGATGTGCGGCTGGCCGGTTGCGGAGCGCATTTGTTCCGGCCGTTTCTGGCATTTCCGGAGGCGCAGCACGACGTAGCCGAACTTCTTATCCTGCCGGCGCAAGGGCTCTCCAAGGCAGATTGCTACCGTAAACGCCTTTCCGAGCCGGATGTGGAGCAGGCACGCGGCTTGGCGATCGCCACAGCCGAGGCTGGGGGCCACGTGGCAAGCTCCTGCACAGGCACCCTCCTGCTCGCGAGCAGTGGTCTGCTTGACCGCCGTCGCGCGACTACAGCTTGGTGGCTCGCGACCGTCTTCGCCGAACTGTATCCAGCCGTCGCGCTGGATACGAGTCAGCTCGTGCTGAATGATGGCGGCTTCACCACGGCCGGTGCCGCGATGGCGCAGATGGACCTGATGGTCAGGCTGATTGCCCGATATGCCGGGGCGGAGGTTGCGGAAGCCTGTATCCGACGCATGGTCCTCGACGAGCGTCGTTCGCAATTGCCCTATATGGCGATTGGGCTTCTCGCTGCGTCGAACGAAAGTGTCGCGCGCGCGGCCGCTTGGGCGCGTCCCCGCCTTGGCGACGGGATTAGCGTGAACGCGATGGCGGCGGCGGTCGGGCAATCTTCGCGGACCTTCTCGCGAAGGGTATCCGCCGCGACGGGATTATCGCCCGTTCGGTTCCTGCAGCAGCTTCGTGTCGAGCAGGCGGTTGATCTGATCGAGACTACGAGCCTCCCGTTCGAGGAAGTCGCTTATCGCGTCGGATATTCCGACCCGTCGACGCTCAGGTCGTTGATCCGGCGTGGCTCCGGGCTTGGTCCAAGGGAGTTGCGGTTGCGCGCACGTTCCGTCGAGCGCGATTAAACGTCTCGCGCGCCAACCTCGAAAAACAGCGTGTTTTACCGCCAGCCGCTAGGCGCCACCCGCCAAGTTCCCGGACTCGATCTGGTCAAGATAATGAAATGTGGGAGCGTGGACCCCAGCCCGTTTGCGGATGGCAACAAGCTCGTCCGATTCGAAAAACGCGCGCGCTGCCTTTAACGACGACCATCTGGAAAAATGGACAATCCGCCGTTCGTTATCGGCGGCGCGAAGCAGCTGGTATGACAGCTCGCCGGCCTGGCTGCGGATTGTCGCGGCCTCGTCGAAGATTGCTTTCCATTTCGTATAGTCTTCAACATCATGGACGATAAGGACGCATTGCCCCCCGTCCCAGTCAGAATGGCCGATCATCCTGCCTGCATCTCCATTCCCGAATGCCATGCGTCCCGCAGAAAGACCGGAAGGTCGTTCGCCGGCATCTCTGCGGGAATCTGGCACATCATGTCGCTCACCAGACCACGGTGGTAGGTGCCATGGTTGACGACATGCATGAGGATCTCCGCGCGCGTCATCGCACCCTTGCCCCCGCCGACGAACTCGAACGACACCAGCTCGGCCAGAGCTGCGTCGTCCAGACCCCACGCCAGGTCGCGATACCAATTGTCCATCTCCCGCTGACGCTCGCGTATCGCCGCGGTCGGCAGGCGGACTTCGATATTGCGGAACGTGTAGGCGTGGGGCCTGCCTTCGAGGTGGCAGCGGAAGATATCGTCCACCACCAGCACATGCGACAGCGTGTACGCGATGCTCTCCCACCTCGTGATCCTGGGCAACTGGTCTTCGCCTGGGGGTAACGCCTCGATCGCATCGAAGGTCAGTTCATTGGCCCACGACTTGTAAGCCAGCATCTTCCTCAACATCGCGAGCATTCACCCACCTCCCGAAACGCCATCATGCTCGATCCGATCTGGGTCCGCTAGATAGCGAGCGGCCCCTCGGCGATCCTCCTAAGAAGACTGTCCTCCTCTCCCGCGAGGTTGACATTTGTATGTATATCGCGTACAATCTTGCTCGACGTACCGATCGATTCCGGCAAATCGCGATCCGTGGCTTTTTCTCAGATTTGGCAATCGCCACAACGCCGGCTGGGTAGGTCGGACGGGCAACGCCGCGTCACCATCCCTCCTTGCCTCGGCCTCCTGCGCTGGTGCCGGCCCGATGCCGCAAGCCCCAAATCATCAAGTTTGAATCTGGTGTTTTTTTGTTTTTCCCCTCGGCAGCGGAGGGCCGGGGAGGCGACGGAACCCAAGTTTCGCTGGGGTCACCAAAGAAAATATCCGGAGGCCGGATTCGCGCCATAGTTGACGCTCCGGATTCGCCGCCATATGCGCGCGGCTTCCAAGGAGCCTTCCGCAATGACCTACGTCGTCACCGACGCCTGCATCCGCTGTAAATATATGGACTGCGTGGAAGTGTGCCCGGTGGACTGCTTCTATGAAGGCGAGAACATGCTCGTCATCAATCCCAGCGAATGCATCGATTGCGGCGTGTGCGAGCCCGAATGTCCGGCCGAAGCGATTCTGCCCGATACCGAAGGCGGGCTTGAGAAATGGCTCGAGCTCAACACGACCTTTTCCGCGCAATGGCCCAATATCACGCGCAAGCGCGAAGCGCCGGCCGATGCCGACGAGTGGAAGGGCGTTGCCGATAAATTTGATAACCAGTTCTCGCCGGAGCCTGGACAGGGGGATTGACCTCCTTCCTCCTCATGTCGGTTACGTATCGACTTAACGATATCGTTTAACCGTCAGCCTGAAGCGGGTGGCTTACGGAAAGCTGGCATAACGGTTGTAATTCTGTTACAAGCGACCCCGAGAAGTGAACGCCGTGCGGGCGTTTCACACAAGGAACCTGTTTCCCGACCGCCCATCGCTGCCGTCAGGCCGTTTGTGTACGAACGGACTTGTCGGGGCTCGCGGTACGCTTGAGCAGAAAGGTCTCTTTTAATGGCTGCAAAGGCGCTGAGTTTCGTTGTCGGCGATTATGTCGTTTATCCCAAACATGGTGTCGGCCGCGTGGTCGAGCTCCAGAGCCAGGAAATCGCGGGGGCGAAGCTTGAACTCTATGTGCTCCGTTTCGAAAAGGAGCGCATGACGCTGCGCGTGCCGACCAACAAGGCCGAGAGCGTGGGCATGCGCAAGCTGTCGTCCAACGCGCAAATGTCGGACGCGCTCGCCACGCTCAAGGGCAAGCCCAAGGTCAAGCGCACCATGTGGTCGCGCCGCGCCCAGGAATATGAAGCCAAGATCAATTCGGGCGACCTTACGTCGATCGCCGAGGTGACGCGCGATCTGTTCCGCGCCGACGACCAGCCCGAGCAGAGCTATTCCGAACGGCAGATCTTCGAAGCCGCCTCCTCGCGCCTCGCGCGCGAACTGGCCGCGATGGAGCAGGTCGACGAACCGACGGCGCTGAAGCAGATCCTCGAGATTCTCAACGCCGCCGCCGCGATCCATAACAAGGCGAAGGAATTGGCGGCCTAAGAACCGCTGCCACGTCCACGGATTGAGGGGTGCGCCGCCGTGGCGCGCCCCTTTTTTTGTGCTTGCCCGCCTCACCGTCCCGCTGTATTAGGTCGCCAACACACAAGGGAGAGATCGATGCGAAATGCCCTGTTCCTCACCGCCGCGGTCGGATCGCTCTCGGCACTGAGCGCCTGCAGCGTGAACGTCGGTCACGACGACGGTGGCCCACGCGTCGCCCGCAACTATGCCGTGGCAAGCTTTACGGGCGTCGAAGTCGCGGGTCCGTACAACGTCAAGATCCAGACCGGCGCCGAGCCCAGCG